>ERZ779865.132-NODE-132-length-69320-cov-10.929517_pt1 | contig 69320 bp, 62 predicted proteins | sample MGYA00433088_ERZ779865 | MGnify/ENA primary metagenome ERZ779865 (study PRJEB29588, sample SAMEA2151703) | human gut metagenome | biome: human gut; feature: human-associated habitat; material: faeces | place: Denmark | collected 2008/2010 ... | reverse complement strand
CTGCCGCTGTTATGTCCTCTATGACAGCCTGCGGCGAAAATACCACATGGGGCGCTACCATTGACGGCAGCGATATCCCTGCGGGTATCTTCATCTATTACCTTCAGTCCGCTTACTACAGCGCACAGTCCAAGCTCAATGAGGAAAATTCCGCATCAAGCGATGCAGTAGCTTCCGCTGACGGCACAACAACTACCGCTGCCGTTTTCAGCTCTCAGATCGACGGCAAGGATGCTAAGACATGGATATATGACGAGGCTACCAAGTCCATGCAGGAATATGCGGCTATCGAAGCAAAGTTCACCGAGCTGGGTCTTACCATTACAGCCGATGAAAAGGACGCTGCAAAGGTTTACTGCGACCAGACCTGGGACTATGCTGGCGAGTATTACACCAAAATGGGTATCAGCGAAAAGTCCTTTACCTCCCTTTATCTCAATTCTCAGAAGAGGGACAAGGTGTTCAAGACCATCTACTCCGAGGGCGGCGAATATGCTGTTTCCGATGACGAGATAAAGACATATCTTGACGAAAACTATGCAATGATAAACTACATTGCTATGGAGCTGAAGGACGGTTCGGGCAATCTGCTCAAGTCCGACGGCAAGGCTGAGATTATGTCCATGGCTGAGAGCTATGTTGAGCGCTACAAGAACGGCGAGGATTTCGATGCTCTTAACGCCGAATATACCGCATATTATGACAATCTCAAGGCAACTGCCGCAGAAGAAGCTGCCAATGCAGCCGCTGACGAAGCAGAGACCGAGACTTCTACCGCTGAGGTAACTCCTTCCGATGCAGAGGCTGCTCTGGAGGATAATGCCGACGAGATCACCGATTCTGCCGAGACCGCAGAAGATGCAACAGAGGTTTCCACTGAGGACACTGCCGAAGCTGATGAGACCGCTGATACCGCAGAGGAAACAGCCGAAGCCGACATCACAACAGAGGAAGCTGCCGATACGACAGAAACTTCCGCCGATGCTTCCGCAGAGGAGACTACCGATTCAGGCGAGCAGATCTCTTCCAACAAGACCGTTATTGAAAAGAGCGGCACAACTCCCGATTCCGCAGTTGTTTCCAAGGTGTTTGACGAGATGCAGAAGGGTGATATCCAGATCATCGAATCCTCCGACAGCGAAAAATATTACATTGTCCTCAAGATGGACGTTCTCGAAACTGACGAGTACTTCCTCAGTGCAAAGGATTCACTCCTTTACGAGATGAAGTCCGAGGATTTTGACGCTCTCATCACTCAGTGGACCGAGGCTCAGAACGTTGTAAAAAATCAGGATGCTTATAAGAGATACGACCCCAAGAAGCTTTTTGACCAGAACTGATATTGCAAAAAAACTTATCCCGTGACCCGAAAGGGCTGCGGGATTTTTTGTATCTTCCTGTTGCATTTTGCGTTAAAAAGTGTATAATAGAATACAGGCGTTAGCGCAAACTAACCAAAGGAGGATATACATATGAAATTCTATCGCTTTGGCAATAAAGATAAACCTGTTATAATGCTGCTTCCCGGAACCTGCTGCCACTGGAAAACATTTTCGGCTGTGATACCCTTGCTGAAAGATACTTTTCAGGTAGTTTGCATTTCATACGACGGCTTTGACGAAAATGAGCCTGATGCAATTTTCCCCACAATGACCGAGGAAACTAAAAAGATAGAAAGCTATATCAAAGCAAAATTCGGCGGACGTATATTTGCCGCTTACGGCTGCTCGCTGGGCGGAAGCTTTGTGGGGCTGCTTATCGGACGTGAAAAAATACATATCGATCACGGCTTTATAGGCTCTTCCGATCTTGACCAGGCAGGTATAGTGGGCGCACGTATCCAGTCAGCCATAGTCAAGCCTGTGCTCGGTAAGGCTGCCCATGACGGCAAGCTGCCCGAGTGGATGACAAATATGATACTCAAAAAGGCAGATGACCCCAAAGAGGCTGAAAAGAATATCAAGACCTTTGAGAAGCTGTTCGCAAGCATAAGCTTTGCATCGGAAAAGAGCATTTACAACCAGTTCTACTCCGATCTGGTAACTCCCCTTAAAGACAATATCCGTGTGGGGGGCACGACTGTTCATATCTTCTACGCTCTGAAAATGGGTGAGAAGTATTTTGACCGATACAACAAGCATTTTCCCGATGCCGATATCGTGGCGAGGGACTACAGCCATGAGCAGCTTTTAATGAGCTATCCCGAGCAGTGGGCACAGGATATAAAGCGCTGCTGCGGACTGCCCTTTGATGAGGAAAAGGCTCTGCCTGAGTCATTGTCCTACAGACGTGGCAAGAAGCGCTTTTTCGACAGCCATCACTATGAGGAGGCAGTTGTAAAGGGCTGCAATTTCAAATATATGGACTGCGGAAAAGGGGACAAGACCATTGTTTTTCTTGTAGGCGGACTTGGCACCTCCGAGGCGGTGTATCCGTATGTAAGCGCTCTGGAGGGCAGATACAGGTTCATCACCTTTGACTATCCCTTTGAGTGCATGGATATGAAGTCATTGTGCGAGGCGATAATCGACCTGCTGGATTATCTTGATGTGGATAAGGCGGTTTGGATGGGAGCTTCATTCGGCGGGTACATGGCTCAGCTCCTTGCGTCCGAGTTTCCCGAAAGGACAGAGGCAATGTGCCTGTTCTCCACAGCGGCGCTTTCCGAAAGAACTGTCGGTGCACTGAGAAGCAAGTACAAGAACGCTGCTCCCATTGTCCTCAAGGCTATGGAAACCGTTCCTTACAGCATTGTAAGATCCTTTGAAATGAAGCAGAGCATGGGTCATGTTGAGGGGGCATCTGCGGAAGAGGCTTATTATATGCGTGATATGTTCAACGATATCTACAGCGGCTATACATCTGAGTTTGATGTTCATATGACCCGCCTTGTGGCTGATGTTATAAACCGGCAGCCCTGCACAGCGGATAAATTCGCATACCTTAACGGAAGAGTGCTGCTGGTACTCCCCGAGGACGATGGCTTCTTTGACCGTGATATGCAGAATGACCTTATGGAAATGATGCCCTCACCTATGATCGGCCGTGTAAGCGGAGGTCATGCAGCTACCCTGATGCGTGTGGGCGATTATATAAAGTATGTTGACGAGTTTATGGAGAAGCTTGACTGATACTGTTTTCAGAAATGTTCTTGATTTTTTCACATCAAAGGGATATCATATGAATATATACTAACGGAAAACGGAGGATATGATATGCCATTTTCACCTCAGACCATAGATTTTCTCACCATGAACCGCCTGAATGACAGTAAGTTATGGTTCAACGAGCATAAGGACGACTACCGCAGATTTGTTGCGGAGCCGTTCAGGGAGTTCACCGAAAAGCTGCTGCCCGAAATGCAGAAAATAGACCCGCTCATCAACAGTGTGCGCATTTCAAGGATATACCGTGACGCAAGATATTCACGGGGAAAGTCGATTTTCAGGGAGAATATGTGGTGTACTTTCGGCCGTACAAGGGAGCTTTATTACTCCTTGCCATGCTTTTATTTTGATATCTCGGCAAACGGCTTTGAGTACGGCTGCGGATTTTACGAGCCTGCCCGTGAGACCATGGATGCAATGCGTGAGATGATAAAAGGGGACAGTCCGCTTTATATCGCTGCTGCTGACGCTTTTTCTTCCCAAAGCGTTTTTGAGCTTTACGGAGATGTGTATAAGCGAAATCATTTCCCCGACCAGAGCGAGGAAAAATGCCTGTGGCTCAATCGGAAGAATATAGGTCTGACAGCTCTCAGCACCGACTGGTATATGCTGTTCAGCGACCGCCTTGCCGATAAGATAGCGGCAGATATCAGGCAAGTGATACCTGTTTACGATATGCTGCTTGCTGCCTGTGAGGCAGGCGCGAAAAAAGAGTAAAAAATGCGCTTCCCTGCGTGTGGGAAGCGCATTTTTTATGAACATTGTTTTTATGACGGCTTGTTAAGTTATGCAAAAGTACCAAAAGCAAACGGAAATATTTTTGTATAAAATACTCTAATAATTCGTTGACAGACGGTTTGTTTTTTGGTATAATGATTACAATTATAGGAAAAGTATGCCTGTATGCGCGTACTTTTTTGGCAAAATACAAAGGGAGGAATCATTGCTGTGGAAACAATCAATTACAATCGCTTTAAAGAGTCCTGTGAGGAATTCAAGAGTGCGTTCAGTGACAGCTTTTTCAGCAGCGGAAGGCTTTTCTGCCACCCTCTGCTCGATGGTGTGATCTATACGCCCTGTTCCCCTGAGGAGGCTAAAAGCAACAGTATGGATATCTGCCGCATGGCCGATATGCTGCTTATGTCCGCTGACGGAAAGGAATATCTTCCCTTCAAGATAGCAGAGGCAAGAAAGATAGCTGCCGAGAATGGAACTGTCTATATCTCAAACCTGCTTTTTAAAGAGACATTCATGGCTTATGACTGGATGATAGACGGCAAGCATGATACTCTTATTATCAGCGAGGAGCATATGAGAAAAGAGGGCAAGAACTATGCCCCCGTTACCCCGCTGACAAACGTTGTTCAGCCGTTCAAGAAGTTTACCAACCATTTTCTTTACAAGAAGGGCACTCTTGAAGAGCCTGCCGTTCTTGGCGATAAGGAGATAAAGGACAGACTTGACGCTCATTTAAAGGACGCTCTTTCCTCTTATGTGGGAACAGAGTATGTGGGCGAGCCTCAGTTTGATCTGTTTGACGGCAAGATAACCATGGACACCAACGAGTCAAGGTGCATGGAGCTTGACAAGGGCATAAAGCTTGCCGATGAATTTGAAAAGAGCATGGAACCCAATGTTTCCGCATTCAAGAGCGGCGGCATTGACTTTGACATGAAAAAATACATGGCGGCATTTTTTATGGCTGAGTCGGAAAAGTGCGGAGTAAAGACTGAGGAAAAGGACTTTGCTTCCTGCGAGACCACCGAGGATATGGGCAAGGCTCTCAGAAAGCTTGTTTCCGAAAAGAACGGCTATGGCTTCAAATATACCGAGCCTGGTGCCGAAAAGGCTGAAAAGCTGCTCAGGGCTGCAGAGCTTGGCTCTCCCGAGGGTGTAAAGGCTCAGGTATCCGAGCTGCTGAAGATCCGACCCGCATTTGCAAGCGTGTTCAATCTGGCAAGAGCAGCGTCTCCTGCCGATGCTGAGAATATCGAGACTATTTCCGATTACTGGTGCTCCTCAGCACTTTCGGCTGCCGAGCTGGGCGAGTATCTGGCAAAGGCATATGTTCCCGCTGACTGCCGCTCTGCTGACGGCAAGCTTTGCTGCGGCGGTGCAAAGGCTTCCGTTATTCTGGAGGACCTTAAAAATGCGGCTGCCAAGTATAAGCTGAAAAACGTTCCCGCTGCCGATGAGCTTGCTGCATACTGCGAAGAGTTCGAGAAGCAGTCACGCACATACAACGGCACCGTTTTTGCCACTAAGGAAGAAATGGAAAAGGCTGTCAAGAATGAAAAGGAGCTGGCTGACCTTTGCGCAGACCTTTCCGCTCTTGATGAAGCTGAGCTGAAAAAGCTCCGTACATATATCTACGACATGAAGCTTGACAAGAAGACCACAGGCAAGTACCTGCTCAAGATCAAGCTTGCTCTCAACGACTGCGAGAAAAATCAGCTGAAGCTTCTCTGCACAGGCGTTTCTCTCAAAAATTACGACGAGCTGGCTGCTCTCAAGAAGAAGATCAAGGAGGGCGGCTTTGACGAAGTTGTGGCAGCTCCTTACCTTGCCGAGATCAATGACGGTATGCTCAGCGCACAGCTCCGTGAGCTTACCGATATGTTCAAGACCATTCCCGATGCTGCCGCTGCCGACAAGCTGGAAAAGGATCTGGCTTCCGACAGGTTTGACAAGATGTTCAAGAGGCACTTCACTGCAAAGATTGCTTCCGCAAGGGACGGCTTTGCGAGAACTCAGATAGGCGAGATATGCAAGGATATCGAGACAGCTGCCGAGAAGGCTCTGGAGGATATCTCCAAGAAGCTTGATGAAGTAAAGTGCGGCGATGCGCTTAAAGCACCTTTCAGAAAGCAGATATCCCAGCGCTTTGAAGTTCTTGAAAAGCAGGCTGCCGACAAGGAATTTGAGGACATTGCAACTGCCGACAAGGCTAAGCTTGACAAGATGAGAGAAGTCATCAAGTCGGGCAGATTCAAGGCTGCGCTTACCGACAAGTACGCTGCTGACATTGAGAAGAGAGCCGTTGAGCTTGAAAATGCAGAGTTTGTAAAGAAGTGCGAGACCATTCCTCAGATGGACGCAAAGGCTCTGGCAGAGATCATCGTTCAGCTGGAAAGCGAAAAGTATCCCGAGGATATCGTCAAGAAGTATATGCCCATGACTGCCGAAAGAGAAAAGGCACTCAAAAAGGAAGAGCTTGCTCAGATGTGCAAGGATATCGCTTCCATGGACTTTGCAAAGCTCGATGCTCTTGAAGCAAAGCTGAAGGACGAAAAGTATGCTCCCGATATGACCGCAGGCTACTTTGATTCCATAAAGGCAAGAAGAAAGGCTCTTTACAATGCCGAAGCAGACGGTCTCTGCAAGAACATCGGCAATATGCAGAAGCCTGAGCTTGCACAGCTCACCGAAAAGCTCAAAAACGAAAAGTATGATCCCGAATATACCAAGAAGTATTTTGACGAGATCGACAAGCGCTTCAACAAGATCGAGACCGACAAGCTTGACAGTATGTGCAAGAATATCGAAAAGCTCAAAAAGCCCGAGCTTGAAAAGCTCACTGCCGATATCAGCGCACTGGGACTGCGCAAGGAGAATGCCGCTCCTTATCTGGAAAAGATAAGAAAGCAGGAGATATCCCTCATCAAGTCTCAGCTTGAAAGTCTCTGCAAGAATATCCCCAATACTCCAAGAAAGGAACTTTCCAAGCTCAGAGAAGCCCTTACAGGCGACGATTTTGACAAGGAGCTTACCGCAAAATATATCGAGCAGATTGACAAGCGCACTGCCGAGCTTATCAAGAAGGAGCTTGCAGACCTTTGCAGCAACATTGCAGGTTCGCCCAAGGATAAGCTTATTAAGATGAAGCTCACCATCAGCGAAACTCCCGAATATGCCGAGGCTGGCAAGCCTTATGTTGAGCAGATCGAGAGCCGTCTCAAAGCTATTGACAAGGCTGAGTTTGATAAGCAGATGGCTTCCATCGACAAGCTTGACCGTGAAGCTCTTGAAAAATTTGAGGAAGACCTTGAAAATCGCAAGCCTTCTCTTGATCCCAAGCTCTATGAGGCATCTGCCGCTAAGTGCAGGGAGAGGGGAGAGAAGCTTGAAAAGGCTGAGCTTGACAAGCTGACCGAAAATATCAAGAATGAAGATGTAAAGAAGCTCAACGAGATAAAGGATAAGATCCTCGAGGGTGACTTTACTCCCGAATATACATTCCCGTACATCAAGCGCCTTGACGATGAGATCAATGACCGTCACGTCAAGTATTTCACAAAGCTTACCGAAAATATCAACGGTATGTCCCGTGCAGAGCTTATCGTTCTCCTTGAAAAGATCAACAAGAACGAGGCACACTGCCCCGATGATATGCTCCAGCGCTACATCGGCAAGGTAAACTCAAAGATAAGAGAGGCAGACAGCAATATTCTTGCCCAGAAGTGCAGAAACCTTGGCACAACTACCGAGCATCAGAGCTTCGAACTTATCAAGGACATTAACGAGATGGATATTGACCCCGAGACCAAGAAGCGTTTCATCACTCAGGTTGAGCTGCACATCACTCACCTTAAGACTATTGAGCGTGACGGATACGTTGAAAAGCTCAAAACTCTCATGGCCGACAACAGTGTGACCGAGGCTCAGTTCTATGTTTCCGGCATTTCCAAGGCATTTGAAAGCTCCTTTATCAAAATACAGAACACATATGCAAGCACAGAGCAGTTTGAACTTCCTCTGCTGATACATATGGTAACAATGGGCGTTCCCGAGGACTCCTTCCTGCTCACCCTTGACCAGCTCTATTATCAGGGAAAGAACGGTCTGGGACATATCCCTGTAGATCAGATCGAGCGCTTTGAGATGAAGAAGTCACTGTTTGCAGCTACTCTCCATGTTGTTGAGAAGAGCGGCAAATCCAGCGAGCTTCCCTGCGGAATCAAGAAGAATCTCGATAACCCTGTTAAGATGCTCAACGGAATACTGGGCGTTATCCAGAAGGATAAGGCTGCCGCAAAGCTGAGAGAAGCTGAGGACATCAAGGCTGCCGAGGAAGCAAAGCTCAAAGAGCTTGAAGAAGAGCGCCTTGCTATCGAGGCTGCAAGAGCTAAGGCAGAAGCTGCCGAAAAGGCTCCCGCACCCGTGCCCGCACCCGTGCCTGCACCCGTGCCTGCGCCTGTTCCTGCACCTGCTGCCGCTGCTGAAAAGGCTCCTGCCGCAAAGCCTGTTGATGCAGGACTTGAAAAGATAAAGCCCATCAAGCCTATTGAAGTGGTCGTATCCGCTGCTCATACCGAGGCACCCAAGCCCGTAGCCGCAGCGCCTGCAAAGCCCGTTGAAGCTCCAAAGGCTGCACCTGCTGCTCCTATTAAGCCAGCTGAGGCACCTAAGCCTGTGGAGGCACCTAAGCCCGTTGCACCTGTTAAGCCTGCAGAGGTTCCCAAGGCTGCACCTGCGGCTCCTGCTAAACCCGTTGAGGCACCCAAGCCTGTGGAAGCGCCTAAGCCGGCACCTGCACTCGCAGCTGTTAAGCCTGTGGAGGCACCTAAGCCTGCCGAGGCTCCTAAGGCTGTCGCTCCTGTTCCCGCAAAGCCTGCGGAAGCACCCAAGCCCGCTCCTGCACCTGCCGCATCTGCTCCCGTTGAGGCTCACAAGCCCAAGATCAGATTCTGCGACCAGTGCGGCGCAAAGATCACCAGCGAAACTGCAAAGTTCTGCGCTGAGTGTGGCAACAAGCTTATAAAGTAATCTCTGATCAGAACCGTCGGTCAACCGGCGGTTCTGTCTTTTGAAGTGAAAGGACCTTTTATGACAAGAAAAACCTTCCGAAAGATATTTTCCATACTGCCAAAGCCTCTGTGCGAGCTGTGCATGAAGTTTGAAAATGTGATAATATATGTGTTTTACGGCGTGCTCACAACGCTTATAAACTATGTCTCACATTTCGGACTCAGGCTTGCGTTAACTGACTTTTCGGGCGTGGATACCCACAGCTTTTCGGCGGTCATGGCGGCAATGGAAAATTCGGCGGTATCATCTGCGGGGGCGGCTACATTCTCATGGGTGGTTTCGATGCTTTTTGCGTTTTTCACCAATAAATTCTTCGTGTTTGAGGCACACGACACCACTGCGAAAGCATATGTGAAGGAGCTGCTTTCATTTGCAGGAGGAAGACTTTTCTCATACGGCTGCGAGGTTATTATAATGTTCGCATTCGTCGATGTTATGCGCTTCAACGAGCTGGTGGTAAAGCTCCTGTGCGGCATACTTGTTATGATACTTAACTACTTTCTCAGCAAGCTTATCGTGTTCAGAAAGAAGAGCGCCGATGGGGACAAAACTGCCTGAAAATGCTCATTTTATGCGAAAAACAGGATACTATGACTGAAAATCATGCTATATGCCCCCGTATATAGGGGGGCATATCATTTTTGTAATGTTAAATGCTAAATTAACATAAAAAAACACTTGACAAATCAGGACGTATATTGTATTATATAAGTAATAAGAAGTATTGCAGCCGTGCGGACCATGCAGGGCAACAAACCTTGCGGTTTTTTTATGCGCAGTGAATAACCACTCAAACGGTATAGTTTGTTGGAATGTGCATAAGTAATGCGGATTTTACAGAAATTTTCTGTAAAATTTACATAGCGTGACGGAGCAACTGCGTATTTCATCTCACAGCACTACAAGGCTTTGTGCTGCATAAAGCGGCGCAAAAGATTGAAGGAGGAAAATATACTATGAGTCAAATGCCACAGGAATGGGAAGGTTTCGTAGGCGGTCACTGGACCAAGGAAATCAATGTCCGTGAGTTCATCCAGAAGAACTACACACCTTATTACGGCGATGAAAGCTTCCTCGCCGGCCCTACAGAAGCTACCAAGAAGCTCTGGGCTGACGTTATGGAGCTTGCAAAGAAGGAAAGAGAAGCAGGCGGCGTTCTCGATATGGATACAAAGGTTGTATCTTCTCTTACCTCTCACGCAGCAGGTTATATTGATAAGGATCTGGAGCAGATCGTTGGTCTCCAGACAGACAAGCCCTTCAAGAGAGCTCTTATGCCTTACGGCGGTCTGAGAATGGCTGAGAAGGCTTGCTCCGACAACGGCTACACCATTGATCCTGAGATCAAGCACATCTTCACCGAATACAGAAAGACCCACAACGCAGGCGTATTCGATGTTTACACCCCTGAAATGAGAAAGGCAAGAACTGCCCATATCCTTACCGGTCTTCCCGATGCTTACGGAAGAGGAAGAATCATCGGCGACTACAGACGTGTTGCTCTGTACGGCGTTGACAGACTTATCGAAGACAAGCAGGAGCAGAAGGCTTTCTACACCTGTCCTATGACTGAGGAAAAGATCCGTGCAAGAGAAGAGATCGCTGAGCAGATCAGAGCACTTGAAAACCTCAAGAAGATGGCTGAGATCTACGGCTGCGATATCTCCAAGCCCGCTACAACAGCTAAGGAAGCTGTTCAGGCACTTTACTTCGGCTACCTTGGCGCTGTAAAGGATCAGAACGGTGCTGCTATGTCCCTCGGACGTACATCCACATTCCTCGATATCTATTTCGAAAGAGACTTCAAGAGAGGCATCCTCACCGAGGAGCAGGCTCAGGAGCTCATCGACCACTTCATCATGAAGCTCCGTCTCGTTCGTTTTGCAAGAACTCCCGAGTACAACTCCCTCTTCTCCGGAGATCCTCAGTGGGTAACTGAGTCCCTCGGCGGTATGGGCGTTGACGGCAGATCTATGGTAACAAAGAACTCCTTCCGTTACCTCCACACTCTCGAAAACCTTGGCACAGCTCCCGAGCCTAACATGACCGTTCTCTGGTCCACAAGACTCCCTGAGCCTTGGAAGGAGTACTGCGCAAAGATCTCCATCAATACATCTTCTATCCAGTATGAGAATGATGACCTCATGAGAGTTATTCACGGCGATGACTACGCTATCGCTTGCTGCGTATCTTCCATGGTTGTTGGTAAGGAAATGCAGTTCTTCGGCGCAAGAGCTAACCTCGCTAAGTGCCTCCTCTACGCTATAAACGGCGGTGTTGATGAGATCAGCGGCGTTCAGGTTGCTACCAAGTTCAGACCTATCACTTCCGAGTACCTCGATTACGACGATGTAATGGAGAAGTACGACGACATGATGACATGGCTCGCAGAGCTCTATGTAAATACTCTTAACATTATCCACTACATGCACGATAAGTACTGCTACGAAAGCCTCCAGATGGCTCTCCACGACAGAGAAGTAAAGAGATACTTTGCAACAGGTATCGCCGGCATCTCCGTTGTAGCTGACTCCCTCTCTGCTATCAAGTATGCTAAGGTTAAGACCATCAGAAACGAGCAGGGTATCGTTGTTGACTACCAGATCGAGGGCGACTTCCCCAAGTATGGTAACAATGATGACCGTGTTGATGAGATCGCTGAGGATATCCTCAACAGATTCATGAACAAGATCCGTCAGCAGCACACTTACAGACATGGTATTCCTACAACCTCTATCCTTACCATTACTTCCAACGTTGTATATGGTAAGAAGACCGGTTCTACACCTGATGGACGTAAGCTCGGTGTGCCTCTTGCTCCCGGTGCTAACCCCATGAGCGGCAGAGATACTCACGGTGCTTCCGCATCTCTCTCTTCCGTATCCAAGCTCCAGTTCTCCAACGCTCAGGATGGTATCTCAAATACCTTCTCCATCATTCCTGATGCACTTGGTAAGGACACAGGCGTATTTGTCGGCGACCTCGATATCGATGCTCTCTGCCCCAAGTGCGCTAATATCCCCAACACAAGCGATAACGACAGATAATCGCTTCCAAAGAATTATTTTGGCTGACGGTCTTTATAGGCCGTCAGCATAAAATAAACCCCACAGTGTGTTTCTTATAGCCATATAAAAATACACTCATTCGGTATAATACAGATCCACCTTTATTTTGAAAGGAGTTTTTACTATGGCAGCAAATGAACAGCAGATCAAAAACCTGGTAGGTCTTCTTGACGGTTATGCAGTTAAGGGCGGCCACCACCTCAACGTTAACGTATTCACACGTGATACTCTTCTCGATGCTCAGAAGCACCCCGAGAACTATCCTCAGCTCACTATCCGTGTTTCCGGATATGCAGTAAACTTCATCAAGCTTACCAAGGAGCAGCAGGACGACGTTATCTCCAGAACATTCCACGCAGCTCTTTAATAGAAAGTATTCTGTAGATGATAGGTTACATTCATTCAACAGAATCCTTCGGAACAGTCGACGGACCCGGTATTAGGTTCGTCGTCTTTTTCCAGGGATGTCCTATGAGATGCCTTTACTGCCATAACCCCGACACATGGCAGTTCCACAGCGAAAAGCACCCTGATATCGGCAAGCCTGTTACCGTTGATGAGATCCTTTCCATGTACGATGGTGTCAAGGAATTCCTCAAGGGCGGTGGAATCACCTGCACAGGCGGCGAGCCAATGGCTCAGCTTCCTTTCCTTACCGAGCTTTTTGAAAAGGCTCATGAGAGGGGAATAAGCACCTGTCTCGATACATCGGGAATAACATTCAATCCCGAAAATACTGCCGATGTTGACCGTCTGCTTGATGTTACCGATGTTATCATGCTTGATATAAAGCATATCAATGACGAGGAGCACAAAAAGCTCACAGGTCACAGTAACAAGAATATTCTTGCTTTCGCTGAGTATGCAAGCAGCAAAAAGAAGCAGCTCTGGATACGTCACGTAGTAGTTCCCGGGATCACTTACAATGAGAAGTATCTCCACGAACTGGGCATGTTTATCTCAAAGCTGAAATCCGTCAAGGCGCTCGATGTTCTTCCTTACCACGACATGGGCAAGGTAAAATATCAGAATCTTGGCATTGATTATCCTCTTAAAGATGTTGAGCCTCTTCCTAAGGCAGAAGCCGCAAAGGCCCGTGATATCATTATGCAGGGTATCAAGGACGGTCTTGCCGCTGAATACAGCAAAAATTAAAAGCCATTGTCCAATGCGGACAATGGCTTTTGTGTTATATATTTTTACTTGATTCTTGCAACTCCCGTTTCAATGGCAGCCTTTCTTACAGCTTCCGCAACTCTCTGAGCCATCTGGTGGTCAAGAGCATCGGGAATGATGTATTCGCTGCACAGCTTGTCTGCAGGAACTGACTCCGCAATGGCACGGGCTGCGGCAATGTTCATCTCATCGTTTATGCGGGAGGCACGCACATCAAGAGCACCTCTGAAAATGCCGGGGAAAGCAAGCACGTTGTTTATCTGGTTGGGATAATCGCTTCTGCCTGTTCCCACAACGGCTGCACCCGCTTTCTTTGCAAGCTCGGGAAGAATTTCGGGGTCAGGGTTTGCCATGGGGAAGAGGATAGGCTGAGGAGCCATGCTCTTTACCATTTCTTCGGTTACGCAGTTGGGGGCGGAAACTCCGATAAATAAGTCAGCGCCCTTCATCACCTCGGCAAGAGTACCCTTTTCGCAGTTTTGGTTGGTGATGTCGGCAATAAGCTCCTTTTCATGGTTCAGACCGTCTCTGCCCTTGTAAATAGCGCCGTGGCGGTCACACATGATAACATTTTTCAGACCCATTGCAATAAGCAGCTTGACTATGGCAATGCCGGCAGCACCTGCTCCGCTGGTGACAGCCTTGATGTTCTCGATTTTCCTGTTGGTGAGCTTGAGAGCATTGATGACAGCCGCAAGAGTTACAACGGCAGTTCCGTGCTGGTCATAGTGGAATACGGGGATATCGCATTCCTCCTGGAGACGTCTCTCAATCTCAAAGCAGCGGGGAGCAGAGATGTCCTCCAGATTTATTCCGCCAAATGAGCCTGAGATAAGGCGTACAGTTTTGATGATCTCCTCAGTGTTCTTGGAAGCCACGCAGATGGGAATGGCATCAACATCGCCGAATTCCTTGAACAGTGCGCTCTTGCCCTCCATAACAGGCATAGCGGCGAGAGGGCCGATGTCGCCCAGTCCCAGAACGGCAGTTCCGTCTGTGATGACTGCAACCAGATTGGAGCGGCGTGTGTATTCATAGCTCAGGTCGGGATCTTTTTCAATAGCAAGGCAGGGAGCCGCAACGCCCGGGGTGTATGCGATAGAAAGGTCGTCCCTTGTTTTAAGGGGAACACGGCTGATGACTTCTATCTTGCCCTTCCACTGGCTGTGCTTTTTCAGTGCTTCTTCCGAATAGTTCATATTACATTTCCTTTCTGTATATTCATATGTTTATACACTCTTATAAATAATATGCGTATATTTGTTTAATTTTAGTATATACTGCCATCATTGCTTTGTCAAGTTAAAATCCCTTAGCGGCTCATTGACACGCCGCTTATATTGCGCTATAATATTCATATCACAAACTTCGGAGGAATAAGATGACGAAAAAGGACAAGCCGACAAAGAAATACATCTTCCTGAAAATACTTGGAGCGCTTGCGGCAGTGTTTTTTATACTATCCGCTGTAAGCTTTCCCCTGAGAACAGTCCGCTATACACTTGTGAGTCGCAAGGTCACCAAAAAAGTGCGCATCGTTCAGATATCCGACCTGCACAGTTGTTCATACGGCAAGAATATGAAAAATCTCATCAATGCAGTAGATGCGGCTGAGCCTGATATTATCGTGCTCACAGGTGATATTTTCGACAACAGGACGGATAATAAAAATTCCGACACATTGCTTAAAGCTATTGCGAAAAAATATCCCTGCTACTACGTTTCGGGTAATCATGAGTACAGGGGGAATATGTGGGAAACTTTCAGCAGGCGTGCGGAGAGCTTCGGCGTTACCGTGCTTCAGGGCGAAAATGTTGATATTGACGGCATTATGATATGCGGAGCGTCGGCAAAGTCTGATATCGGCGACAGCGTGAAGGTGTGTGCCGACAATGCCGATACAAATAGCTTCAATGTCCTCCTTGCCCATTTTCCCGAGAAGATTGACTTTTACCGTTCGTTCGGCAAGTTTGACCTGGTGCTTTCGGGTCATGCTCATGGCGGACAGTGGCGGCTCCCTCCGTTTATGAACGGTCTTTATGCACCGGGACAGGGACTTTTCCCGAAATATGCAGGCGGAAGATATGATTTTGATGACACGACGTTTATCGTCAGCAGGGGACTGAGCCGTACTATTGAAAGAATACCCCGCATATTCAACAACCCTGAGCTTGTTGTTATCGACATTTTGCCCGAAGGTGAGGACGGAGAATGACTCAAAGGATAAACTGGCTGAAAATAGCCAAAACAGCCGTGGGAGCAGCCATTGCAGCGGCCATAGCATACGGTCTGGGGCTGAACTACGCCGTTTCAGCGGGGATAATCTGCCTGCTGACGGTCTGCGATACCCGCAAGGAAACGCTGATGGTCACGCTCAAGCGTCTGATGGCTTTTGCAGCGGTAACGCTGCTGTGCACTGCCGTGTTCTCGGTGGCAGGGTTCAGTATCCCTGCTCTGGGAGTGGTTCTGGCGGTATTTCTCGCATTCTGCAGCTGGCTTGATATGAACGAGGCAGCCGCCATGAACAGCGTTATTGCGACTCACTATTTCGCCTCGGCGGACTGCTCTCCCCAGATAATGCAGAATGAGCTGACGCTTTTTGTTATCGGCGCAGGGATCGGCGTTCTGATGAACATTTTTGTGCCCACGGGCATCGGCAGGATACGCAGTATCCAAAAGGAGACCGATGAAAAGATCAGGCAGATAATCTCCCGAATGTCCGTGTATATCCTGGCGGATGATAAAAGCGGCTACACAGGCTCATGCTTTGACGAAACTTCACGGCTGCTGGCAGACCTGAAAAACTGTTCCCTCAGATACATCGGAAACTCCTTTGCTGAGGAGAAGGATTATTTCCTGAAATACGTTGAGATGCGCATAAGCCAGTGCGGCGTTCTTATGGGCATATACAAGGATATTATGGCGCTGAACCCCATACATGAGTACGGCAAGCCCATATCGGACTTCCTTGCGAAAATGAGCGGGGAGTTCCATGAGATAAACGATGCCGCAGGGCTGCTGGAGGATATTGACGGTCTGTTTGCCCATTATTCTGCCGAGAAGCTGCCCGCAGACCGCAGCGAGTTTGAATCCCGTGCGCTGATGTACCATATAATATGGGACCTGAAACGCTTCGTGACCCTGAAAGCGGATTTTGCGGCAGAGCTTTCCGAAAACGAAAAGAAAAGATACTGGAACATCGTGCATGAGAAAAAATAATTTAAAAAATTCAAAAAAGCCCTTGACAAGCGCTGAAAAGTATGATATTATATTAAAGTCGTTAAAAACGATGAAGAGCTATCATATTCTAAAGACAGCAGGTGACTATGCGAAGCAATTTGCAGAAATCGTAAATCCTGCCGAGGAAAGATTGCTGTACATTATAAATGTATGCCCTTTCCTGTCATTTGAAGGAAAGGTTTTTCTTTTTATGAATGGGTAGCATAATTTTCAACTTTTTACGGAGGTGAAATTTTATGCCAAGCGCACAGGTTCTCGAATCCAAGAAGGCAAGAGCTGCTGTTGTAACCGATCTTATCAAGAATTCTTCAGCAGGTGTTCTTGTTGACTACAGAGGTATTACCGTTGAGGAAGATACTCAGCTCAGAAAAGAGCTCAGAGAAGCAGGTGTAACTTACTTTGTTGAAAAGAACACAATGCTCCGTATCGCACTCAAGGAAGCAGGTCTTGATGATCTTTGCAGCGTACTCGAGGGTACAACCGCAATCGCAGTTTGCGACCACGATCAGACCGCTCCCGCAAGAATCCTCGGTAAGTTTGCTGAAGCACACGACGATAAGTTTACCCTCAAGGCAGGCTACGTTGACGGCGTTATCTATGACGCTAAGGGTGTTGAGGCTCTTTCCAAGATTCCTTCCAAGGAGACACTGCTTGCTCAGCTGGTTGGCTCTCTCCAGGGTCCCATGCAGAAGCTTGCTGCTACACTCAAGGCTCTCGCCGACAAGAAGGCAGAGGAAGAGGCTGCTTGATCATAACGATCGTATGGCTGCCTGAAAAAATTAAATCAAAATATAAAGGAGATTATTATCATGGCTTCTGAGAAAGTTACAAATATTTTAGAAGAAATCAAGGTTCTTTCCGTTCTTGAGCTTGCTGAGCTCGTAGAGACTATCCAGGAAGAATTCGGCGTAACAGCTGTTGTTGCAGCTGCAGGTCCTGCAGCAGGTGCTGGCGCAGCTGCTGAGGCTGAGAAGACTGAGTTTGACGTTGTTCTCGCTTCCTTCGGTGAGAAGAAGATGGACGTTATCAAGGCTGTTAAGGATGCTTGCGGTCTTTCCCTTAAGGAAGCTAAGGAAGCTGTTGAGGCTGCTCCTAAGACTCTTAAGGAAGCTGCTCCCAAGGCTGAGGCTGAAGAGCTCAAGGCTAAGCTCGAAGCTGCCGGCGCTACTGTTGAACTCAAGTAATCTGGGTTATAACATAAGCTTTTCAAAGGCTGCTGCACATTTGTGCGGCAGCCTTTTTCGTTTGTCAGCCGTTAGGGCATTCATACTAATCACCAATAAAACTATAGACAAAAAATCATCGCATAATCCATATACGCAAGATTATGCTCGATTTTTTGTATAGTTTTTAATTGGCTCTTAGTATCAGTTTATCAAATTTTTTTGACATAACGTGTCTGTTTGCAAGGATATGCTGATATAACGAAACTGATTGCTTAATCGAACACTTTCACAATATAAAACATACTAAAAATACACAAAACAATACGTTAAGATTGCATAAAACGTCTATATTTATTAAGAGCTCTTTATTGATATGGAACGACAGATGTTGTATACTGAAATTGGGTAAATTAAGAAAACAATGCCTATGGCTTATTTTGCTTAATATAATTTTGTGAAAGGCTGATAAAATATGAAAACTCGTTCTAACGAAAACAACAAGAATTCTGCTGCCAAGAAGATTATCCCTGCAGTGGGTATGCTTGCATTATCCGCCACAATGCTTTCTACTTCTACATACGCATGGTTCACCATGAACAAGGAAGTTGAGATGACAGGTCTCAGCATGACAGCTACTGTCGGTGAAGGTATGGAAATTGCACTGGCTGAGGTAAATGGAACTGCTATTACAACTCCTTCATTAACTACTCCCGGTGACGATAGAAGTGAAAGCTGGGGAAGTGCGGTTGCTGTTGGCGAATATTACGAGAAAATCGGACTTTTAAGTCCTGCTTCTTCTGTTGACGGTAAAAATTTGTTTGATGCTCAGAAGGTAAGTAATGGTGGTAGAAAAGCTGGAAAATATGTTTCACTTACACTTCCTGACTCTATGACACCAATTACTCCAAAATCCGAATTGGTAGCTGGCTCGAAAATAAAAAGTGATTCCACCCAAAAAGGCTTTTATGTTGACGTCCCTGTTCATCTGAGAACAAACAAAAAAGCAACGGCAACTGATGCAAACGAAAATGTATATTGCAAGCTTGTAATAAAAAATAATAAAAATACCAGTGATGAGTACTCTGATGATACACTTGATGCAACAGAACTTTATAAAGCTGTAAGAGTTGCTTTTATACCAAGTGCAAATGATACATCTTCAACAACAAATATTTTCGGCGTTGATGACAACTATCTTACAGCCGGTAAGGCAGTAAAACAGGCAGGTGATGCTGCGACTGCTTTGGACACCGTCACTGTGGTAATGACTGATGCTGTTACCAATGATTCGTTTGATAAAGTATCAGGTGTTGATTCAGGACTTGATATTCCTCTTGCAACTACTGGTAATAACTACGGCCATCTTGATTTTACAGTTCGTGTATGGCTTGAGGGCGAGAGCGCTTCTTGCATTAACGACAACGCAGGACAGAGCTGGAATATAGACCTTGCTTTCTCCTTAGGAGAATTTGATACTGCCACAACTTCAGAAGGAGTCGGAGCTTAATTTAACAATTTAAAGTGAGGGTAATGCTGTACAGAAATGTATGGTATTACCTTTGCGTTGTTTATAGGGATCATAAGATTTTTTCGCTTTACGCTTGCTTTGTGTCGAAATTTGTACATTTTAGCCGAAAACTGAGGTGAGGAATATGTCTGATATAAATACTACGGTTGACGGCGTGCGTGCCATAGAAATGCGCTACCGTGCCATATGGTCATCTGCCGAAAAGCTTCCTGCTTTTTATCAGAGCAGCATAAGGCTTAATTCTCCCGATATGGGTGTGCTTCTGCCTGAGCAGTTCATGCCTGTTATTGAGGCTGATGACAGATGTATTTCCATATTCAGGCTTGCACTTCTCCAGACGGTTAAAGCTGCTGAGAAATTCAATGACCGTGGACTTGATTTTGACTGGGTCTCGGTTTTTATTCCCCAAATGCTTTTATGCAAGAGCAACTGTGTTAAGACAGTCAGGGATTTTACGGCAAAAATAGAGGCTATCCCGCAGGGGATATGCTTTGAGCTGCCCGAATCCGTTCTTGCCGACAGCGGCAGCTGCGAGTCCATAAAGCAGCTCAGAAAAGCAGGATATCATATAATGCTTACAGGTGTTGACAGCGAAAGGTTTCCGCTTTTCAGGCTTGCCGAGCTGGAGCCTGAATATGTTATGCTGAATGAAAGCATCACCCGCAGGCTGGGCAAGGATTATGACACCGATTCCTGCATAAGCACCCTTACCTCGTTTATCAGCGGTCTTGGAGCAGAGACCATTGCAGCGGGAGTTTCTTCTGCGGAAGAGGCAAATGAGCTTAGTGAGCTTGGCTGCTCATATTTCACAGGCAGTGAAAACGGAATGTTTTCGGGCAAATTTGTACCAGACAGGTTTATCCGCAGGAAAAATCAGGCATCGGACAATTCATCGCAATAACATCATGAGCATTACAGAATGAGATTTTCGGCAATTTAAATATTACTGTATAGAATGGAGTTCTGATCTTGACTAAAGATGAAATAAAAACGGTGGATAATGCTGAACCTGCCGATACATATACCGAGACCGAGCAGGACAGCAGGAACAGGGCTGCCGATATTCTCACCCTGCGGCGAACTGCGGCGGAGGCGAGACGTCATAATGTCGTAGTCCGTGTAATAAGTGTTCTTCTGGTGGTTCTGATAGCTCTTGTTGCTATTGCATATGCGGTGTCCTATTTTTATGACAGGTTCGGAAGCTTTACCGTTACCGTCAATAAATACGATATGGTAAATCAGGGACTTACTCTTTCGGAAACACCCGAGTATGAAAAATCGATAGCTACTCTTAATGCGGATATTGTTTATGATATGACGAACATAAGCGGAGAAGATCTGCCTTTGAATATCGACAAAATAAACGGCACTCACAACGGCGATAACTATATTGCTTACACCTTTTATCTTATAAATTCGGGAAACGATACCGTGGCTTACAGCGGCGAAATGACCATGGAGAACATCACCAACGGCGTTGACGAGGCTGTGAGGATAGCTGTTTATGAAAACGGTGAAAAGACTGTTTACGGCAAGACCAAATCCGACGGAACAGGCAAGGAAAGCGACTGCGATAAGGAGTTTCAGTCTTCAACAGTGGTAATGAGCACCAAAAACGATAAATTCAGTCTAGGTGCAAAGGATAAATACACCGTTGTTATATGGCTTGAGGGCAACGACCCTGACTGCCTGGATAACATTATCGGCGGAACGATGAAACTCAGCATGAAATTCAAAATTATAGAAAATACCTGATAAACAGCATAATATCCAAACATAATGATGTGAAAGGAAATGCTCGTAAAATGAAAAAAATACTGAACAATATTATAACGGTGATAGCGTGGATTATCCTGGCTTTCGCTCTTATCGTAACGATACTTGTGTTCTCGTCCGACAGGAACAACGGTGTTGCAAGCCTTTTCGGATATGTTCCCCTTACTGTTGAGTCAGATTCGATGCTTCCCACCTTTGCAAAGGACGATTTCATTATTGACAGGGAAATAGATGATGTCTATACGCTTGAAGAGGGCGATGTTATCACATTCTGGACCCTTATCAACGGTCAGAGGGTAAAGAACACCCACAGAATAATCGCTGTCAATAACACAGGGGACAATATCAGCTTTACCACCAAGGGTGATAATAACGACATCAAGGACAGCCTTAATGTTTATCCCGTTGATATCATTGGCAAGTGGACAGGCACCAAGATAAACGGCTTTGGAAAGGTAATGAGCTTTTTAAGGACAAAGACAGGCTTCTTTATCTGCATAATCATTCCTATGGCGATATTTTTCCTTTTTGAGCTTTATAAGCTTATGGCAGTTATTGTTGAGGTCAAGACTGCCGCAAAGCCCGAGATAGACGAGGAAGAGATAAAGAAAAGGGCGATCGAGGAATATCTTGCTGAGCAGAAGAAAAAGGAAGCTCAGCAAGATGAAAAAAATGACGAATGATACGTTCTTTCGTATAAGTTTGGAGTAAGCATATGAATGACTTCTTGAAATGGTTTTTCGTTTTCATATCCGAAATCCTCAAAGGCTTTGGAATGATATTCAAAGGTCTTTGGGAGGGTTTGAAGCAGATATTCAACATATCGGAATATGCAAAGATATTCAAGGACTATTCAGGCAACTTTAACGCGCTGGAATGGGTCTTTGCTGTTTTGTCGCTTATAATAGTGGCTGCTATTTTTGCGCTGATAATATTCCTGATAGTTATGCTCATAAGGAAATATGTCCGTTTCAGGCATTCTATAGTGGGTGATGAGGACGTTATAGAGGAGCTGGGTGTGCTCCAGCGTCAGGTCATAAAGCTTACAAAGGAAAAAGACGAGATCATGGCTATGAAGGTAGCTCAGATAGGTGTTCCTGCGGGAGCTGCAGCACTTCCCTCAGGCGGATATGGCCTTTCTCAGAGCTTGGAATACAGTCAGGGCGAAGCACCTGCGGAGTCCGAACAGCCTGCTGCCGTTAACGGCGTAATACAGACCTCCGATGTGAGATTTTCCAAGCTTATTGAAGTTGATAACTACTACAAAAACTATATCGCTCCCGATTATGACAACAGTATCACTCTGGCGGCTATATGCGAAAATTACAGAAATTTTGCCTGCTCACGTATGCACCTTTATTACGACATAAGAACGGTAAGACTGTTCATAGCGGGCATGGCTTCAACAAAGCTTATCATTTTACAGGGTATTTCCGGTACAGGTAAAACTTCGCTTCCATACTCATTCGGCAAGTTCCTGCAGAATGACACCACGATAGCATCTGTTCAGCCCTCATGGAGAGACCGTACAGAGCTTTTCGGATATTTCAACGAGTTTACCAAGAACTTTAACGAAACGGAAGTATTGAAGAGAATATACTCCAGCTCATATAATGATGATGTTAACTTTATCCTGCTGGACGAAATGAACATCGCACGAGTTGAGTATTACTTTGCGGAAATGCTGTCAATCCTTGAAATGCCAAATTCCGATGAGTGGAAGCTGGACCTTGTTCCCAATGTTTGGAGCACCGACCCCGAGCATCTTGACCACGGAATGCTGAGAATACCTCAGAACATATGGTACGTCGGTACGGCAAACAACGATGACTCCACATTTGCTATCTCCGATAAGGTATATGACCGTGCCCAGCCCATAAATCTGGATTCCAAGGGTATTGCTTTTGAGGCACCCGATACGCCTCCAATGAACCTGAGCTTTTCACATCTGGATTCGCTGTTCAGTGAAGCTTTTCAGATGTATCCCCTCAGTCAGGACATACTGAAAAAGATACAGCAGCTTGACCTTTGGGTAATCGAAAGACTGCGAGTTGCTTTCGGTAACCGTATCATCAAGCAGATGAATTTGTTTGTGCCCGTATATGTTGCCTGCGGAGGAGACGAGCTTGACGGCGTGGATTATGTTCTTGCTACCAAGATATTCAGAAAGTTCGAGTCCCTTAATCTGGCAATGCTCCGTGATGAGCTGAGAGACCTTTGCATATATCTCCAGAAGCTCTTCGGCAGAAATTCCATGAAGGAATCCATAGCATATCTGGAAAGGCTCCGGAAGTTGTTCTGACAGCTGTAAAGTAAATATTATCTGCGGATAACTGCGCAGTGAAAGGAGGAGAGAAAGTGAACGAAGCCTACAGCGAATGGTTTGAAAAATTCAAGGACTGTACAGATCAGCTTGACAGTGACAGACTATATGAAAGCTTCCGCTCATCACTTTCTCACAGCCGAAGCACCATTGCGCTCAACCGCAGGATATTGGAAAAGGACATTGACGTAAGCTGGGTGGAGGCGATAGAAACAGGACTTGTCTCTATCGACAATGTTATCAGAAATCCGAGCAAGACTATTACCAATGTGGAGGAAGTCGTTCCCATTGCGCTTTCAAAGAAGATAACGGTAGATTCGGTAAAGCATCTTGCCCAGCATACCGACCTTATCCAGAGCGTTGACCCCGAAACAGGAAAGATAACCCCCTCAAAGGTGCTGAACATACATAAGGAAGAAAGCTATCTTACCTATGAGAATAAATTCGTAAACACTCTTATAGACAGGCTTTTTATTTTTGTAAACAAGCGGTATGAAAAGCTTAAAGCCGTATCCTCCAGCGAAGAAGTATTTGCCATGGAGTACAACACGGCTTTTGAATCGGGCAGCGGCAGAAAAATGAAAATGACGCTGAACATCGAGACCTCCGATTCACTTGAAGCTGCCGATGAGAACGGCTCTACCCTATGGGACAGGGTTGAAAAAATACGCAGGATAGTTGAAGGCTACAAGTCATCGCCATTCTGCCAGCAGATGGGACAGAACTATATCCGCCCGCCTGTTATGAGAACGAATGCGATCATGAAAAACGTTGACCTCAAGGCGTGCCTTGTGCTCTGGCAGTTCATTGAGGGGTATGACAAAACAGGCTATGAGATAAATGTTTCCGATTCGGCACAGAAGCCCGATAAGGAGTATGTGGAAAATCTTTATGACCTTTCGGCACTTAATCTCCTGCTTTTCAGGTCGTTTACTCAGGGCAGCGAAGCGGAGGTGCTTAAAACCCAGAAAAGCAAGGCTGCCGCACCCCGTGTGCTGAGAAAATTTGACAAGGTGAGCTATGATGAGCATGAGCTTGTCATTGGCAGCGACAGGCTGACCGATGATTCCACTTTGGCTCAGGATAACATTTCCGAAAACGAAAAAATACTTGCCGAGATCGACAAGATAATAAAGATTGAGACCGAATACTACAAAGCGGAAGAGCAGAAGCGGCTGGAAGTCGAGGAAAAGGAGCGCAGAAGACAGGAAGAGGAAAGACGTATTGAAGAAGAGCGCAGGCTTGCCAGAGAAAAGGCTGAACGTGAGGAGCAGGAGCGGCTTGAAAAAGCCCGCCTTGAAGCTCTCAGGCTGGAAAAGGAACGCATTGAGCGTGAAGAACAGGAACGTCTTGAACGTGAGCGCATAGAGCGTGAACGTGCCGAGCTGGAAGAACAGAAGCGCCTTGATGCCGAGCGTGATGAGCTTGAAAAGATGATAAATGCCGAGATGGACAAGCTTGAAACCGAGAAGCAGAGCCAGAAGGAAGAGGAAGAACGTCTCAGGCACGAGCGTGAGGAGAGGGAAAAGCTCAGAGCGGAAAAGCTTAAAGAAATGCGTGCATATCTTGAGCAGAAAAGCTTTGACGAGATATATCCCGAGTATTCAAAAAATCCTGTCCATATTATCAGGCGCAGCCTGCGCAGGCTCATATCCCTTATAAGGCAGGACGGCGCTGTTATCAGAGAGGGCGATTCGGACGATCCGAAGCTTATCGAGCGTATAGCTGCCGAGGCTGCCGCCAAGGCTCAGGCTCAGCGTGATGAAAAGGAAATGGCTGAGATGCAGGTGCTTTACGAAAAGTATGCGCCGAATTTCAGGCAGAGAACAAAGCAGCGCTTCAAGGCACTGTTTGCCAAAAAGCGCAAAAAGGTTTATGTTATGCCTGCACAGATGCCTGTTCAGCGTTCTCCCAAGGAGCAGAGGGCTTATGACAGGCAGATGAAGGAGCTTTTCAGAAAATATCACGTAAGCTTTATAACAAAGCTTGTCAGAAAGATTAAGAAAGAATACTAAGAAAGGCAGCTTCCTATGGCAAAGAGCAAATCAGGCGCAAATGTGATAAAGCTGGCAGGTCAGTTTATTGCATGGGCAGTGCTGATAATCATAACGATGCTGACGGCATACATAATGATATCAAATATGCAGAACAAGCCTGCGGTGCTTTTCGGTAGGAGTATTGTCAAGACCGTCAGCGGAAGCATGGAGCCGTCCATTCACAGTGGCGACTATATCATGATAGAAAAGACAGACAGCTCGGAGCTTAAATCAGGGGATATAATCTGTTTTTATTCTCATGACAGCGCAATATACGGTATGCTCAACACCCACAGGATAGTGAGGATACTTGATGACGGCAGCTTTGTTACAAAGGGAGACGCCAACAGCGCTGAGGATCCTTCCACTGTGACATCTGACACTATTGTTGGAAAATACACGGGTAAGGTCAGATTTCTCAGGTGGCTCAATTCCTTTGCATCGGCAAAAAAGCTGATACTTGCAGCCGTGGTCATAGTAATGTCCGCAACTGCCGTGTATGAGGTCATTACTATTGCAAAGGTCTCAGCCGAATGCAGGGCAAACAGGAAAAATAATGATGATGCAGTGCGTGAGGCTATCGAAAAGGAAAAGCAAAAGCTTTATGAACAGGGCTACGAGCCTGAAAACACTGACGATAAAAAGGAGTGAGGACATCTGAATCAGGAAAAAATCATGAAAGCCAAAATGATAACGGCTATTCTTGTGGCTGTGGCCTCGCTTCTGGCTGTGTTTGTTTTTGCAGGGCTTTATTTTAATGAGCGCCAGAGGATTCGCACCGATTACATTGCGCAGTTTGAGGAAAACCTTTTGCAGGCAGCCAAAGAGATCGACACCTACAGCGAAAAGGGAACGGACTATGACCTGCATTACAGCATGGCGGTATCCGACCTCGGAGCAGCAAGGGCAATGATATTCTGTGTTAGCGATTACACCGAAAAGCAGAAAATTATAAACGAGATACACTACTGTTTCATAAAGTACCCCGAACAGATGAGAGATAAGCTTCCCGAAGCTTCACAGGCGTTTCACGATGTTGCCGATCACCTTGACAAGGGTTATGACGAATTAAGGGCGATAATCGAGTCTGTGGACAAGCTCGGAAATTAAAATACAGAGGAGAGCGCATTATGTTTGAACGGAAAAAGTACCAGCAGGAAATAAAAAGATGCAGAGCGACCATAGAAGAGATCGAGAGAAAGCGTTCACGTTCCCAGTCAGCTCTTGTTCAGGCTATTCTTTTGCAGGAGGAACCTAACGAAGCGGACGTTGAATGGTTCAACAAATACACGGGCGAAATATCCGCCTGCCGTAATCATATGGCTGAAATGCAGAAAAAGCTTGATGCCTATATGGCTGAAAAGCAGGATAAGAAAAAGAAGAAAAAATAATCAGTACCAATATATGCGGGAAAGGAGCGGTCTGCTGTGGCAAAGGACGGCAAGAATATATCGGGCAGTGCAAAGCCTATAATATTTATGCTTTGTGCGGCAGGCGCACTTATCATGCTTCTGGCTGCTTTCTATTCTTTCGGCTGGTTCACCAACAACAAGGAGACCTCCGGGGATATGGCGGCGCTGAAGGCCACAGATGCGGATTTTGAGCTTGCGGCTGTGGGGGAAAGCGGCATATATGATGATTACCTTACCGCAGCTGACGGTATAAGCCGTAGCAATATCAGCACAGGCAGTCTGTTCGGCAGGATATCTCCCGTTTCCACAGGCAGCGGCAGAGCTTCTGTAAAATGGGTCATGAGCGACGACAGCAATTTCGGCAACTCATCTAAATCCGGAACAGGCATACAGCCGGGAAGCTCGGGAATGCTCACATTTTATGTTATTCCCAACCGTGACCTTGAGCAGCTTGACCTTACTTTTTCACTTGATACCGTTCTTTACACGTCGGCTGCACAGCCCAATAAGGACAATACCGACTGCATAATAGATGCAGGAGAGCCTGAGGCTGAGCTTGTGAAGGGTCATATCCTTTTTTTCAGGAGTTATGATGAAAAAACAGGGCTTTATTCTGATATGATAACAGATACGTTTGATTTTTCCCGGCAGAATGTAAAAACGGATACGGCATACAGGCAGGATATCTACTGGGTGTGGCCATACATGGCAGCTCAGCTTATACTTCCGCAGGATGACATCGGCTTTGTCGGAAACGATCACAGCAAGCTTATCTCAGATGAGGACACGGCAGCATTAAAAAAAGACATGGCAAAGAACCCCGGCAGATATTTTGCCGATTCCGATGGGGATATTTCCATATCCGAGGACGAGCTTAACAGCATTACGGGTGTCAACAGCGATCACTACATCACGGTCAATGCCTATTGGAACGAAGCAGACCAGAAGATAGGCAAAAAAGTAGGATGTATCGAGCTGCAGGTATCAAATACCGAGCAATGATTGTGGAGAGGTTCAGATGAAAGGCAAAGGAAAACGACTGCTTATTGCATTTGCAATGACAGCGCTGATATTCGCAGGTTCGGCAACGGCATACGCATGGTTCACATACCAGCGCAGGCTGACTACCATAACAAAGATAAATGCCCCCACTGCTCTTATTATCGGAGCGGGTCAGAAAGAAAGCTCGCAGAACATTGATATCGGAGAAATAAATGTTGAGGACGAGGCAGGAAAAAAGGACTTTGTGTTCAGCGTTTATTCAGATGAATCTGTGTCAAATTACAAGCTGCAGATAGCGCATACCACAAATATCGACTTTACCTATACTGTTTTCCCGGCGCAGGAGCAGCAGGGGAGCGGAGACGTCGAATATGTTGATGAGGACGGCACTGCACATTATTATAGCAAAAGCGGCAGTGCTGCTTCGGGCAAGTATCTCAATCTTGGCAGCGACGGAAAAAAAGCTGACGACAGTCTCCACAAGGAGTCATACGACAGTTATAAAAATGTGCAGGAGAATGCAGAGCCTCTTTACTGGCAGAGCGATGAGATACAGCCTGAAAACAACAGCGGTCAGGGGTTTGTAGATTATTATATCCTCGAGATAAGCTGGAATGATGATGTGCGAAATGACAAAGAGACTGATATGGTGTATCTGACAGCGGGTATTGTATAAGAACCCGTCTTCACAAGCATATGCGCACGTCTTTTCGGCAAATTTTGCCGCAGACTGCGTTAAAAATCCTTGCCGGGCGAAAGCCCGCCTGCGGATTTTTGCCTACTCTGCAACAAAATTATGCTCGAAAATCCGTACACATTTCTTATGAAGACAGGTTCTAAAAATCCGAGTAATACCGGTGATATAAATATGAAAACTAATGTAAAAAATAAAAAGCGTATTGGTATAGCAGTCCTGATCTCTGTCATAGTTCTGACAGTTATCAGCGCTGCGGTAAGTGCGGTTTATATAAATCAGAATATAGTCAAAAAGGTTGTTTCCACCAAGGGCGCAGGCGGAACCCCGTTTTCTTCAAATTACCTTCTTCTTGTTCCCAAGGAAACTTCTGTGTTCGCCATGAAGACCATCTACTGCTCCGAGGGAGCGGACACGGCACAGTTTGTTATAAATGTGTGCAACTATGTGCAGAATGATCCCTCAAATGTAAATGAAAATGACATCAGCTACACTCTGAACCTTACTTTGATGGATCTTGACGGTTCGGTATATTCAAAGGATACAGAGGGACTGTCCGTTACCGACAATGACGGCACCGCCCACAGCTTCTCGTCAGGAGTATGTACGATATCGGGTCAGCTTCTTGAAAAAAATCAGAGGAGCGTAAATACCTATACGATAATCGTTCCAAAGCAGATGGTTGGAGCTGTTCAAATGAGCGCTGTGGCGGAGCCTTCCGACAGCAGCTCATACAGTGCCGCAAACGGCAATAAGCTGGGAAGAACATTTACTTTTGCGGAATACAATGCCTCTGCCACCACATGGACAGGCAGCTTTTCCGAGACTGATGCCGATGGTTATGATGCTTTCAACTACATCATACGTGGACAGGGCAAGGGTACTGTTATACTGACATGGGACGCTTCTCAGCTTGAAATAAACAAGATTTTCCTTGACAGCAACGGTTTGCAGAGAAATGTCACATCAAGCGGAAATATGAAGTCACTCAGCTTTGACGTGGATTCTACTGACGGCCGGAACCGCTATGACATACAGTTCTACAAGACCGAGAACGGCGTTTATACCGATATGGAGACGATAAACGGATACGTGACCGTTAATTTCAGCGAAGCCGATTCGCAGTAAAGTTTTTTAGCGTTTGATAGGAGCAATCTTATGAAATACAGATCAAAAAGCAGATTTACAGCCTTGTTAACTGCGATAGCGATGATCGCAAGCAATTTCACCGCAAGCAGTCCCGTTTCAAGGTATGTATTAAATGAAATAAATGTAAGTGCTGCCGATGGAGCAGAGGGGGAGACTACAACTGCCCCTCAGGAGACGACTGTTACCACGGTGACGGGTGAAGCTGACGTTCCCGATGATACGGAGCAGACGGACAGTTCATCTGAAGCTGCTGTGACCGAGGTATCGCAGGACGACAGCACTAACACAGCAGACGATACGGACGGAACTTCTGTGCCCTCTGATGACACGACTGTGCCTGACGGCACAGAAGACGATGCAGCCGAAGATGACGGTGACAATACCGATGATACATCTGTTTCCGACAATGTTATCACCATAAACACCTCCGAGCAGTTTGTGGAGTATTCAAAAAATTATGAGGCAGACCCTGCAAAATATCAGAATATTGATGTTTCCATTGCTATTACATCGAGTAATCTTGATAATCTGGTTGGTTTTGTAAGCATCGGAACTGCTCAGTATCCTTTTGCGGCAAATATTAAGGTAACAAGCGATTCCGAATTCAAGCTGACCCTTGACCAGCCGCTTTTTGCTTATATATATGACTCGGCGAATATAAATACCGATGTTATAATTTCAAGGTCACTTCCTGTAAGCGGAGATGTGTCCGATTCAGCGCTGTTTGCGGAGCACGTTATACATGATACTGAAAAAAACACCACTGCACAGTGGAGTGTAAGCTTGATGAACGCAGAGGCAGCCTTCTCCTCAGTGATAGGAACACTGGGAGAGAATGTAAATGCTAAACTTACCATAACCAACAATGCAGATTCCGTTTCCGTATCGGGCAGCGGCAGCGCAGGTCTTGCCTGCGGCAGAATGGAGAAAAATTCATCGCTGACTGTGATAACTTCGGGTAGTGCTTCTTACAATGTTTCCTCCTCAAGCGGAAACGCAGGCGGAATGATCGGTACCATGGCAGATGGCAGTGCATTTACCCTGAACAATGAATTCGCCTTAACGGGAGAAGTAACTGCAGCAGGATATGCAGGCGGTCTGGTGGGCTATGCGGAAAATGCGTCTGTTTCTTTTGAGGGTACCGCAATGGTATCGGGAACGGTCAGCGGAGCTTTGGCTACAGGCGGCGTTTTCGGATATTATAAAAGTTCGGAAGCTGAAAACAGCTTTGATATCTCAAGATATGCTGTCAGCTGCACCCTTAACGGAGAAAACTCCGGCGGACTTTTCGGAAAGCTTGAAAACAGCGGAAATATGACTATAAACAAAAGTAATACCGAAGCCGCTGATATAAGCGTTAACAGAACATTTTCCGACAAGCAGACCTTTGGCGGACTTATAGGCACATATCTTTCGGACAATACAAGCAACTCACTTACCGTAAGCGGGATCTCTGTGTCTGCCGATAATTCGGCAGGCGGTGCGGAATATTTCGGCGGACTTATAGGCAAGGCAGATGACGATTCATATATCAGGCTGGAAAATGTAAGCGTTTCTGCATCAGGCTGCAAAAATGTAACAAGCTTTGGCGGAATTGCAGGCTATGCGGACAAGGATTTTATTGATGCCGAAAATGTAACGGTGAATACTAACGGCGATTTTATTGGCGGCGGTATTATCGGAAATATGAACGGCGGCGTTCTGCGCCTTGGCGGCACTACTGACCTTACAGGTACAAAGGCAGCAGGCGGCGGACAGATAATAGGTACAAGGGGAGCTGCGCTTATTTATGCTCAAAACGGCTGGCAGCTCAACAGGGGAGAGGCTGCGTCTTTTGATGATATAGGCACATGGGGCGAGGTGCTTAGACTCAGTTCTTCACTTCGTGAGGATAATATCTTTAATATCAACGAGACTGAGCATACCGTTACCGTAAAAAGAGCAGGAACCACAGTGGGCAGCCTTGCCGAATTTGCCGTTCTGGCGCTGAATATGCAGCTGAACAGCGGAACTTCTTCCTCCGACAGCATGCTTCTTTTTGAAAGCACATCAACAACGGGCACAAGCCTTTTAAGCTCGGATATTACATTAAACTGCAATATAGACCTCTCGGGCACAGGTATAACAGGTCTTACCCGTGACGACGGTGAGAATGATGCCTATACAGGAACTTTTAACGGCAGCGGTCATACTATCACCCTTGCTGTAGGCGAGCCTTACGGCTATCGCAGCAATACAGCTCTTGCAGCAGGTGACGCATCCGATGGAAACGGCAGAATATACCGCCATTATTACAGCGGTTTGTTTGCAAAGACAGAAAATATTACTTTCAATAACTTAATTGTTGACGGTATTATCAATGTAAAATATACCGATAATGCAAGGTACTATATCGGCGGACTATCAGCATTGCACAGCGGAAACATTACCGTTCAGGATCTGACTGTACAGGAAAATATAAATGTGTCAGGCAATACAGGCAATTATTGTTTTGTGGGCGGTATTGCAGGACAAGCAGCAGAAAATTCATCTCCTGCCATTGTTATCAGCGGAAGCACCATATCACCCGAGATAAACTGCAGCGGCAATGCGAATTTTATCTGCGGCGGTGCGTTTGCTGAAATTGGTCAGAATGACAAGTTTTCTGTAACGGCTGATAGTGTTAAGCTTGGAGCTGCTGTGACAAACAGCAGTACAGCAGGCAGTAAAAAGGTCGGGGGATTTATAGGCAATATAAGCAGCAATAATGGAGCAGCATCTGACAGAACCATTTCCCTGACAAATATTACAATAGACAGCGAAAATGTGACCTCTGCATATGGCGGAGCTTTACTGGGCGAATCATGGAACAACTGTGAGGTGTCTGTCGGTTCTGAGACCGAAAAGGGTATCACCGTAAAAAGCGCAGAGGTCACTCAGAATGGAAACGGTGACTTTGCGGGCTTTGTAACCAATGCTACAGGCTGCTGGAAGGTATATGACGTAAATATTGAAGGAATAACTGTAAGCGGCGCTTCGGCTGCTTCCTTTGGTATGCTTGTAAATAAGGGCGTTTACAAATATGATAGTATTACAACGGCGCTTTATCTTGAGACAGAAAGCGAAAATGCCTATAAAATCGGCAGTGCCGTTATCAGTATCGGTTTAAATACCATTTATGATGAGATCATAGCTACCTGCTCGGGCAGCTTTGATGATGAAGATGCTGTTCTTTGGAATGATACGTGCGCTGTTGTTTCAATACACACAAGCGGCGGAGCTGTAACAATGGACGGTGCAGGCTGTAATACCTATCAGAATCAGACCTCTGTAAAAAAGGCAAATCCCTATTCCAGATACTATTATGATCTTGATGTTATCAGAGGTAAGAATGTTTCTGAGCGTACTGATGCCGAAAAGCTTATGCTGTGGAGCGTAAATCTGTATGCTTACAGCAATATCAAGCAGTATTTCAATGATGCTTTTAATAAGACTTCTATCCCCGCAGGCAATTATGATATGACGGGCTATTCCTACTATCCCGTAGATATGCCGTCAGGCATGAATATTGCGGACGGAGCAGTCTTCACATTCTGCAATGATAAGATAGTAAACAGTGAAAAGCCTGCCGTCGGCGAAAGGTCGCAGCATTATCTTATGCACTGCGGACTTTTCAGAAATTCTGACGGAAACATAACAGCGGGCAATATCACATTTTCGGGCACTGTCGGTGCAGATTCCGACTACAGCGGAGCTATGATCTGCGGAACTGTTATGGGCTCGGTAAACAGCACAGCAAAAGCTGTCCTGAATGGCATTGTTCTTGACGGCATAAGAGTAAACAGCACCGAGAGCACAGCTCCATTGCTTATAAATAAAATAGACAGCTATACTGCCCTTGAACTCAGCAATGTAAGCACTACCGAGAAATACAGGACAGAAAGCATCTCTTCTGCCGCTTCAAGCCTTATCGGCGATGTGGGCAGCAGCGACGGAAACTCCAAGGATATCAAGCTCACATTCAGCGGACTTACTCTGGACGGCAGAAAAGCAGCGGTATCCGACACTGCAGTAAATGCAGCTCTCAGCAAAGCATATAATACCGATATGTCAATTTTCAGCAAGGCAATTCTGCTCAACAGCTTCAGATTTAAAGCAGGAAGCAACTGCTCGGGTACATATAATTTCAGGCGTGATGAGGACTGGGACGAAAATTCTGCCAAGCATAACGTTGCATATGGTATGGAAATATCAGGCTCCAAGGAATACAAGGATATGCAGAAAATGTATTTCAAGAGCGATTCCTACACCAATCCCACAGGCGAAGATGCTGAATATGATTTCAGAGGTTTTCTGCCCTATGTTGCGGCATCTTACAGCGAAAAGAATTATCATGAGATAAAGGTCAATCAGACCGCTCTGGCAGAGCTGGACACAGGCTGCGGAACCTACAATGACCCCTACATAATAAGTCAGGGAAAGCAGCTGGAGCTTCTTGACAAGATACTCAGCAACAACCTTGGCGACAGCGAGGACGGCGCAGTTGTAAACTATCAGGAGAACAGCTATTCAGCATGGTGCAATGAGAAAAACAGCCATAAGGTTCTGTTATGGGATGCCGAAAGCAGCTGCTTTAGATCTGAGGACGGTACAACAAGTATTAAGCTTGCCGACATGCAGAAGACGCTTGCATCGGCTTACTATATGCTTGGCAATGATGTAACCATAACCTCGGCTGACTTTGTGGGAATAGGAAAAAATGTGCCGTTTAAGGGAGCATTATTCGGCAATGGTCATGTCATAACCAATGAAACTGTCCAGCCTCTTATTTATCAGAGCACAGGTGCGGTCATAAAGGATATCACCGTTAATGTAACCGCCAATTTTAAAGGAAAGTTTTCCGCAGCTGCTGACAGCAGGTATGAAACTGACGGCAACGGCACAACTGCATTTTACGGCGGAGTTATCGGCATAGTAAACGGCGGCGACAACATTATTGATAATGTAAGCGTTGAATTTACAAATGCGGGAACTATTGACATTAAATCGGGTACTAATTACGGCAACAAGGCTGTTGGCGGATACATCGGCGTTATCAGATACGGCGGAGTTATTTTCCGCAATATGGACAATGCTTCACATTCGGGAATTACCGCCGGCATGAATAACATATTCGGCAGCAACGCTCTGCTTTACTGTAATCCCATTATCGGAAGAGTTATTGACGGCTTTGCTGTGACCGAGACTTCTGCATTCAACGGAGCAGAAGATAAGGTCACTATGAAGAACGGCACAAAGAACTATTCCATTGCGGATATCAGCACGGCTGCCGATAAAATAAGCTTTGAAAGTAATGACACAAACTCAGGCACAATAAAGATCAGCGATTCCCAGCAGCTTTTTATTCTGGGCTGTATCTCTATGAGCGCTGCGGGAAGCGCAGATTCAAGCGGATATTCCAAGTTTAGCTACGGTGAGAATAAAATGGTCCGTCATGCACTGTACAGCGATATAGGTACAGATGACTCTGAGGGTAACACGTCTGATTATGCTGTTGCAAAGACTGACGCTTATGTGAAAAACACAGTTCCGTACATCATATACAAATACACAAATGCAATTAGCGGCTCATATCCTGCAAGGAACCTGACAAACCACAATTTTGCATTTGATATCGACCTTGCCAAGAACACATATGAACTTCCCGACGGCTTCCGTGGTATCGGTTCGCTCAACAGCTCCGATGCTGATATGGCAATGCACATCAACAGCCTGAACGGAAACGGTTCGACTGTTAAACTGAATATGAGCTTTTACAGGTACGGAAAAGATTATGATCAGTATTATAACGATATTAACATCAATAATACAACTTCCGTTGATTGTAAAACCGGATTGGGCTTGTTCAACAATCTTATTCAATCAAGTGGTCGTACCCAACTTAGGGAACCGTTTTTCACATAAAATCGATGATGCCGACACCCCAAAAGAATACAGAAATATGATTATCTCGTAGTTCAAACGAGATTTTTTTGTTTTCTGCACTGACCTGACCAACTTCAATCTTTTCAATAAAGTCTGTCAGAACTTCGGGAGTGAGTTCCCATACGGCATCATACTTTCTGATTGCTGCATAAAGAAGCTGAATTTTTTCATCTGCTTCATTTTCACGGCTCAACTTTGTAATGAGGTCAATTATCAGCTTGTTGAGCTGTTCTTTTTCCTCATCATACGTTTTCTTCAGACTCGCAAATAACGAGCCGTCAATTTCGCCTCTGACCTTTGCTTCAAATAAACCCTGAATATACTTGTCGATCTCCGCCGTGCGAGCCTGAGCCTCGTCCAGTTCTTCTTCTATTACTGCTTTGCTGCCGTCAGACTGTTCCTCTAACGCTTTGCTGATGTTCTGCCTGAACTCGGCAGAATTGCTTTTGGCAAAGGCAAGAACATTCTGTATTTTCACTAACACCTCAGCTTGCAAATACATTTCAGGTACTCCATGGAAGCAGCAACCTTTACTTTTGCGGTAAGTGGAACACTCATAAGCTGAGAGTGTTCTCCCGCCTTTCAAATAGCATTGCCTGCCGTGCATTCTGCTATGACAATCCATGCAATAAAGGTAATCTGCAAAAAGATAACTGTGTACATTTCTTGTGTGTCTGATCTCCTTTGAGATCTTGTCCTGCACTTTCTGAAATGTTTCCTTGTCAATGATCGCAGGGTGCGTATTCGGGAATATTTTCAACTTGTCATCGCTGTTGTGAATGACTTTCTTATTCTTGTATGACGTGATCTCTGTGCGGAAATTAACCGTATCACCGATATATTCACGATGCTGCAGAATATCCCTTACCACAGATGCACTCCATACACACAGATCGTCAGCTTCCACCTTGATACCTTTTGCCATTCGTCTGTGATATGTCGGTCTTGGTATACCCTCAGCTTTGAGAATACGAGCAATCTGATACATACCAAAGGATTGATTCAGATACAGTTCAAAGATCCTGCGAACCACATTAGCCGCAGATTCATCGATCAGCCATTTCTGCTTATCCTCCGGTGTATTGTAATACCCATAAGGAAGCTTTGATGCAATAGATTGACCGCTGTTGCCTTTCTGACGTATCATGGCACGAACCTTTTTGGAAATATCACGGCTGTACCATTCGTTCATCAGGTTATGGATCGGCAGCAGGTCGTTCATTCCCTTGGCAGAATCCACGTTATCACTGATTGCAATGAAACGAACGTTATGCTTTGGAAATTCGATTTCTACATACTGACCGACCATGAGATAGTTTCTGCCCAGACGGCTCATATCTTTGACGATCACAGTGGAAACAAGTCCTTTATGAATGTCACCGAGCATACGCTGAAAATCGGGGCGATTGAAATTTGTGCCTGTATATCCGTCATCTGCGTAGTAAGAAAGATTGGTAAAGCCGTTAGATTCGGCATAGCTTCTGAGGAGCGACTTCTGATGTTCAATGCTGCCACTTTCTGCGTCAATTCCGTCATCATAAGAAAATCTGACATATAAAGCAGTGATTTTTCCTGTCTGCATAAGTATTTTCCTCCTATACCGACAGGCTTAAAATTGCTGTTTTCATTATATCACAGAAGGAATCTGAGAGCAACGATAAACCTCAAATTGTCGCCTGATTGTCGCCCAATCGTCGCTGTTTGTAACTCAATTGCAGCAATCAGATAAAATGCGTTCTCCATATTCAGTTTTCAAGATACCTCTGTCCAGTTCTTCATAAGCAATAATCCGCAGGAAGCGAAGATAGCGCTTGATTTTTCTTGACATTGCCTGTCTTGAAATTCCATTCGCTTTTGCAAATGATGAAACGGAACGATAAGTGCCAAAATAGAAATTCGTTAAAAGAGCATATCCCTTTGGTTCTGATACCTTCATTCTTGCAAGAGCATTCCATAAAGCAAGCTGTTGTATGTCAGGCTCTGTTTCTGAAATCAGAAGATTATCGTAATACGGAACCGTGTGATAATGCTCACGGGTGTTGATATACCGCTGGTGACGAATCATCTTTGCAAGTTCCGGGTCAGTTCCTATGGGGATAAAATAATCAGGATTCTGTCTGTACATCGCATTCCTCCGTTTGTAACAGACAGGCTTTTCTTTGACGACTATATTCTATCACAAGTGAAAACCTTTTTCAAGAGAGCTGATTTTTGCGGTTCCCCAATGAGAAACAAACCATAGGATAACTTGATTTCAGGGAAACGAAAAGGCTGCCGACAATGCGACAGCCCTTGATTTTTATGAAAGGATAACTTTTCTTAAATGCTTATATGACACTTCAAAATTGTTATAGCAGAATGCATAGAGGACATTTACACTGGAAAATCCTGTGATTCTGAAAATTTCATCAGCAGACATTCCTTGTCTGATATATTCTGTGATCAGCTTTTTTCTGAGTTCGATGACGATTGTATTGAAGTTGGTGTTTTCTCTTTGCAGTCCCTTTTTCATAGTGTTGTAGGTCAGTCCAAGTTCCTCATAAACCTCATGAGGACGTTTAGTTACGATGTGATCGGCATATCGGCGTAGAAGTACAGCTTCGATTCTCTCCCGAAATGTTTTGTAGCTTACATCGACCAGCTCGTCTATAAATCCGATTTCATATATCTGAAATCTCAGAGGTTGTTTTCCATAGTTTACAGTACCTTTTTTCTCGTATACACCAACGATCACTTGCTTTATCAGTTTGCTGCATATTTCCTCTGTGATCTCAGAAAAATCTGCACTTTGAATAAAAGTCAGTATCTCAACAATCCCTGATGCGTTTTTCTTTCCGATCGCTAATTTTTCAGCAAGTATATTGACCTGATTTTGCAGATTGCTTTTCTCATCGCCATATTGTCTGCTTAGTGACAGGAAATCGTCCTGTGTGATCTCACCTCTAATCTTCGATTCAAAAAGTTCCTGCATATAGGAGTTGATCTCAGCAATTCTTTGATTGAAAACATCAATTTCTTTCTGTATATCTGAAATCTGATACACCCCAAGTTTTTCTTCTATTTCTTTTGGCTTAGAGAGGAGTGCTTGCTGCAGAGCGGTGATCTGATCTTTGAACATATTGCGAAGTGTCATTTCCCGAACCGAATGTGATTTGCAAGTCTGAAAGGATATTTTTTTCTGACAGTTATATGCGATCCCATCATATCCTTTTGCTACCTGAACCGCCATTCTTCCACAGCATTCAGAGCATCTGCATTTTCTGGCGAAAAAAGTGTTGTACTCATATTTTCGCTTGTCAAATCTCTTTTTTGGTCTTGCCAGACGAACCTGTGCTTTTTCAAACATTTCTCTCGGTATGATCGCATCATGCGTATCATGAAATACAAGCCATTGGTCTTTTGGAATTCTCTCTATCTGTCTTGTTTTGAAAGAAACCGTTCGTGACTTGAAATTGACAGTATCACCGGCATATTCTGCCATGCCAAGCATTCTTGTTATCGTTGAAGTTGACCATGCATAAATTCTTGTCGGATCACACCGCTTTGAACCGGCGTATGCCGATGTAGTAAGAACTTTATGCTTTCTCAAATAGTTTGCAATCTGATATTCCGTCATCTCCTCATTGACAAATTTATCAAATATCATGTAGACAATGCCTGCAACTTTTTCGTCAATGATCCACTCATCTTTTGTGTCAGGTGCGATTTTGTAACCATATACAGGACGTGTTTTGACAACACCGCCGTTCATCCCCTTATTTCGTTTGTAGGCTGTGACTTTTTTGGAAATATCGGCAGCATACATTTCAGCAAAAATACTCTCAAAAGCAAATAGATCGTTGTTTTCTTTTGTAGAATCGTAGTGATCTGTTACGCCGATTACTTTTACATCATACATGGGAAGTACAAGTTCCACATACTGACCGACAAGAATATAGTTTCGTCCGAAACGGCTCATATCCTTGACAATAACGGTTCCGATCAGCCCGTTTTCAATATCTTCAAGCATACGCTGAAAGTCAGGTCTGTTGAAATTTGTACCGCTGTATCCGTCATCAGCATAACAGCGAAGATTAATGTATCCGTTATTTTCTGCATATTCTTTCAGTAACTTACGTTGATGTGTGATACTTGCATTTTCTTCCTCCTGCCCGTCATCTCGTGAGTATCGACAATACAATGCTGTAATTTTATTGAACATATACGAAGTCCTCCTGTGCATTATTCATTATTTAGAATAGCGCACAGGAGGACTTTTTTCAATAGTTATTGGAACATTGTCGCCAAAGTTTTAATACATCGTCGCCATACCGTCGCACTTGTAATCAAAGTGCAGCTTATTCAATTACGCCGATGTCTGCAAAGAAGATACGCACAGAAATTTCACGGCTGTCATTTTCATAGATCTCAATATGGTCGATAAGCTGTTCCATTATGACACGGTCATTTTCTGTAACTGTGCAGTTTGCAAAACGTTCGATCTTCTGTACAAAGTTATCAATACCCATTTTCAGATCCTCCACTTTGTCAAGAATGACAAGTAGCTGAGAATTTTCATCTGTCAGATTTCTTGCTTCATTGTTCAGAACATGAGTGATGTTATGAAATGTTTCCTCGTCAACTTTGCCCGTAAGCTTATCTTCATACATCTTGGTTTCTGTCGTTCTGATTTGATTCAGTCTTTCCTGAATTGCTTTGATCCGTGAGTTAACCTGTCTGATATGTTCAGATGTACGATGATTGATCGCACTGTAAATGAAACGGCGGAACTTAATTTTTCCCTCTGAAAATTTCTCTTGCAGGAAAGCAATCTGATCCAGAACAGTTTTGATCAGATAGTCCTCACGAATGTAGTGTGCAGAACAAAGTTTTTCTTTTTTATACCGATTGCAGAGATAGATGTATGTAACGGTTGATTTTCTTTTCTTGCGATTGAGGTACATTCTGTTTTTACAATCGCCACAGAATACCATACCGTCAAGCAGATGAAATTGTTTTTCAGTTGAAATTCTCTTATTGGCGTTTCTTCTTTTCCGGGCTTTTTCAAACTCCTCACGGGAGATGATCGGCTCTTGTGTATCATGAATAATGACGTAATCCTCACGGCTGTTTTTACGGACTTTTTTATCTTTGAAGCTTGTATGATATGTTTTGAAATTTACCGTATCACCAACGTATTCCTGACGGTCAAGGATATTGATCACACTGCTGACACACCAATAGTATGGGTCTGCAACAGCACGAGAACCTTTGATTGCCTGCTTGTTATGATTGGACGGAGATATGAACTTATGCTCGGTAAGATATCTGCATATTTCAGTAGTGCCTTTGCCTGCGTTAAACAAACGGAATATCACTCTGACTGTTTCAGCAGCAGGCTCATCAATAATCCATTTGTGCTTATCTTCCGGATCAAGTTTGTAACCAAATGGAATCTTTGAGGTGATGTGCCTGCCGCTGTCACTTTTTGCCCGAATGGACTGCTTCTGTTTGTTGGAAATATCCATTGCATAGAGTTCATTCAGCAGATTCCACACTGCAACAAGAAATCTGTCACCGCCATTGCTGTCAAAGTTTTCATTCACAGCGATGAACTGCGTGTTATAACGGGGAAATTCAAGGTCAATAAATCGACCTGTTTCAATATAGTTTCTTCCCAGACGTGATAAGTCCTTGACGAGAATCCGCTCGACCTGTCTGCTTTTCACAAGTGAGTACATCTCCTGAAATCCGGGTCTGTTGAAGTTTGTTCCGCTGTAACCGTCATCTTTTATCACTTTTATATTTTGATAGGCATGATCATTGGCGTATTTCTGCAAGATTGCCAGCTGAGATGTAATATGTAAAGGGTGGTTTCTGCCACCAAATACATATGACTGCGGCTCATTTGTGGTGAATTGAAAAGCAGTTGTAGGAAAGGAGCAAAAAGTCTTATAACCGCTGGAAATCAACACAAAAAGGAGCTGAATTGCTATGAAATCTCTATTTGAGGAAATGGGCGGTACATACCGTCAAGTGGGCGATTATTTCATCCCCAACCTTATTTTGCCGGATGATGGCGAATATCAGATAGGCAAATACGGGCGTATGCGCCGCAACTATCTGAAAGAGCATCGAAAAATCCTCTACACCAATTATGTGGTGGAAGGTACTCTGTTCAAGCACCTATCCGAGATTGACCAAGCCTGCAACAAGCGTATGGAAATCATCGTATCCGCTATGTCGGAGCAGGAGGGCGTGACCGAAGCACTCAAAGCGGCAGATCAAATGGAATGGGTACGCCGTAAAAATAGTATCCGCAACCGTGCGGAGGAAATTGTACTGGCTGAACTTGTATATGCTTAAACAAATGCCCGTTATCGGCTGTATGGCTGATAACGGGCATTATCTTTTGGATGGGGCGTTCTGTTACCTCATCTGTCACCTTGCAGGGTGACAGATAAAGGGTGCCAAGACCTGTTTTTAGTTTTGAAGGACTGTTTTGTATTGTTGAAAGCCTGTTTTTGATGTTCAAAGACCTGTTTTTTCGAGCAATCGCCTGCTTTGCTGAGACAAACAACTGTTTTCGGTTTCGAAACCAGTTGTTTGAACTAAATCATCTTAGTCAACATCTTGGTCAGTATCTTAGTCACTAACTTGGTCACTAATGGGCAATCGCAACTTTTCTCCACCAATCGCAACATAATCAAATAGGCAAACGCAACTTTGCACAGAGCAATCAACACCTTTTTAGACGCAATTAACAGCTTTTCACTTCAAACGCTACTTTCAGGTGGATAATACTACTTTTTCAGTAATCAACCGCTACCTTTGACAAATCGAACGCTACTTTTGGGAAATGTTATTCATTATTTATCTTCCAATAGCCTTTTCGGTCAGAGCCGATGCGTTCAAGAATACCTTTTTCTTTCATTTCCTTCAATCTCTGCGATACCGTTTTTCTGCTGAGGGAAAGTTTCTCTGATATGGCAGTTGAGGTATATGCCGGATCTTCAGAAATAAGTGCAAGAATTTGAATGGATTTTTCATCCAAATTATCTGTCACCTTATCTGTCACCCTATCTGTCACCTTACGGGTGACAGAACGAATAACTCTATCCTCCGGTGCGGTAAACTCAATCATAATATCGCCGGGATTGATTGAATAAACGGGCTGCGGAACACCGTCTTTCTCGCAAGCGGAGCAGATTTTCTCAATTCCTCGTCCCCAGCTCTCGATAAAGCCTGCCAAATAAAATACATGGGCAATGTTCGGATTATAGGGACTGGAAGCGTGTTTACGCATCAAGTTCTCCAATGTCCAGTTTTCGGGCAGACAACCGCAGTTGGCAATATACAGTTTATCTTCATATACGCTTATCTGAATCGGAACACCGGATTGATATTGTTTGTGACACAGAGCGTTTAACAGAGCTTCACGCAGAGCCGCTTCCGGCACAAAATATCGCTCAATGCGCTGCATACCCTCGTAGGTGATCTTTGCTTTCATGTATTTCAGATATACAAGCTCCACGATTTTGTCAATCTGTTCCAAGATAGAGCCGTGTACCTCGTCTTGATACAACAGATCGGCATCGGTTTCAAAGAAGCCGATTTTAACATATGCGCCGAGCTGCCATTTCTCCGGGTCTTTCGAGAACAGGAGCATTGCCGCATTGGTCAGATATGAGCCGTTCATTAGATGCAGCTTTTCCATAAGTACATCCTTCGGTTCGTCCAAAACGCTTTTGTCAATGCGACCCTTTTTAGCCGCCCACTGCTTAAAGCGTTCTACAATGGAATCATCAATATCGTTCAAAGAAAATGCAGGCAAAGGAAGATTGTCCCAAGTAGCACCACGCTTACGCATCAAAAAGGCTTCCAGAGCGGGTCCGGTCAAAATCTGCCGTGTGCTGCCACTTCGGTAATAGTAGACACCCTTGCAGGAAATGCCTATCGGATAGGAAGGGACATCAATCTCAATGTATTCTTTTCCGTTTTCTTCGTAAAGGTTGACACCGACGATAATGCCCATAGCATCTCTGATCTTGTTGGGTACATCTTCAAGAAGCTTGCGGGCATTGGGCAAACCGATCACATTACCGTCATCATCACAGCCAATATAGATTTTGCCGCCCTGTGCGTTGGCATAACCGCAAATCCATTCCAGATATTCGTCTTTCCATTTGCTTTTCCATTCAATGTTTTGGCTCTCAGGCATTTCCGTCACCGTCCTTATCCTTATTTTTGCCACGGGTTTTATAAACATTATACTTATTTTTGCACTGCGGACTGCAGAAGATCGCACTCGGTCTGCTTGCCACAAAGGTCTGCAAACAGTGCTTGCAGATACGGATAGGCTTCTCCGTGTCAGTCAGCATGAAACTGAACATCATCTGTATTCCAAGTATAAGGGAATGAAAGTCCCATACAATCGTTGGCTTGTCGAGCAGAGCGATACGGTAGGTCGGTGCATTGCCGCCAAAGGCTTCCATGCCCTGCTGCATCAAAAGCCGCTGTTCGGGAGACATCAAATCATAATCTTCATAGAACACCACAGAAGTCAGATAAGAAAATGCTAAATCAATAAACTGCTGCTTTATCCATTCGTAAGGCTCTGCGTATTCTCTCTGGAAGCTCATATTGACCGCCATCGGCTTATCTGTTGACATAGTCAAAGCGAGTGCCATCATCGCACGGTCATTGCTTATGTTCCACATGGATTCCACGCCACGCTTGACCACATCCGGCTTGACAAAAGGAAAGAACAAATCAAGATAGTCCATCGTGGACATGGATTCCTCACGGATAAAATGGTTTTTCGGCAGATACACCGCTTCATAGTCCATAAAGCTCGGTGTGGTGGGCAGAGCCGTCATCAGACCAAGCAGACCGTATTTCACCGCAAACTGCTGAATTGCCTTTTGTATCTCCTGCGGCGTTTTCTTCTGCGATTCCATCCGTCCAATATCAATGGCATCTAAAATCAGCCGCTGATATTCGCTCAGTGGATCGTAAATCCCCGGCTGTGCTGTTGCAGTAGGCGTGAGGTACAGCATACCATTATCCGCCTTTTTCCATTCGTATTCACTATATCGCACCCAATGTGAACTGGTACGCTGAAATATACTTTTCATAATCTCACCTACGCCTCCAATCATCTATTCCATACTTGGATAAAAGCTCCCGTGCCTGCTCCATACCGCTTTCGGTAATATATACCGACTTGGAACGGGAGGGATGACTGCCCTGCCGTATGTAATCTTTATCATCCAGTTCGTTCAGTATATCAAAATCGTAGCCTTTCCAAGCATAAAAATCCGTTGCTTCTTCAAATTTTTCTCCTTGCGCAAATCTGGAGAGATATAGAAGCATCAGCGTTAATTCCCGCATTGCTTCTTCGGCTTTTATCTTATCGCTCATTGCAAACTGTTCCTCCACTATGTATTGTAACCCATATTATCTATAATTAATAATTATATTACGTTTTGCTGCTACTTTCAATATCTACGCCATTTTCGGTTAGAAATTCTTTTTCAAGCAAGGTCAATGGCTGCTGTTTCTGCACTTTTTCGGTAAGTGCGGCAAGCAGTTTTTTTCGTATCTTTTTGAGCATGGTATTCCGCACCTTGCGTATGTTGCGGTCTGACTGCCCACGAATAGCGGCAATCTTGACGGAACTATACTGCCGCAGGGCAGACAGGAACAGCAGGAACTTGTGATCCTCGTTCAGCTCCCGCAGGATGACGGACATATCCGCATCGGTCACAAGCTCGTGTATATCGTAAGGACAATAGAAAATGGAATCTATGAAATCGCCCTTGCGTTCCTGCCGTGTCAGTACATCATTGAGCGTATCGGGGAAACACAGAGCATCCTCGGATGCACCGTAATCAAGGGGAACATCGTCACCGCTTCGGTACAGCTCATGGTAACGCTCCTTGCGCTGACGGTTGGCATCGAGCCGGTCATACCATGTCACAAGATTTTCGTAGTCCTTGAGAGTTCGGGCAGAATCCTCCAACCGCTTCAAAGCCTGCGCCTGAAGCTCACGCTTTAAGAGTTTTCGTTCGGGCTGCTCGTCCCCGGAATCGTCGCTGTCATCCTCTATGGGGTTTTCTGCGGCATCGGCTTCTATCTCGTCGATTAGCCGCTGTTCCTTGGCAATCCTGCGCCGTGTCTTTTCGTATTCCTCGGCTTCCTCATCCTCGGCATCGGTATCACTGTCAGCAAAGACAGCTTTTTTCTTTTGCTTCCTTCGCTTCTTTTCGGGAGGATCATCGGTATCGTCATCATCGGAGCTATCTTCTTCCGCATCATCCCAAAGGGCGTTTTCATCCTCGTCATCGACTATGTAATCGAAATCGTCCGCTTCATATTCATCTTCGTATTCGGTATCTTCATCTTCACAAAGACCGTCATTTTCATATCGTTTGGGATCGCCGTACACTACCGGAAATCTCCCTTCAAAAATATTTTTCAAATTTTCTTCGATTTTCCGAAAAAACAGTTCCGCTAAACACCCCGTATTTCTCCTATTGGTAAGGTAGTAATATATTTTGTCTACCTTTATATTACTTCCGATACCAAAAAGGAGGAAACTGCCTATGACCAAAACCTATCGTGAGCTGACGGGAAAGGAGAAAAGACAAATCAAAAAGTTGGTTGTCTCCAAGTGTGCCAACTACGACAAGGAATACGGCTGCCTGCCGCTGGACTGTGAGTGCTATATGTTCGGGGTATGCTACTCATGCAGTGGGCTGTGCAGTTATTTTCGCAAGGCTGTACTGCCGGAAGATAAAGAACTGCAAGCCGTATTCGAGCCGATACCCCTTGCCGTCTGCAAGGAATGCGGCAAGCACTTTCAGAAGAACGGTAAACGTGCCTACTGTTCCGACAAATGCGCCGCAGAAGCAAGACGCACGCAAACGGCGGCAAGGGTGCGAAAGCACCGTGAGAAGCAGAAATAAGACACCTTGTAACCAATTTGCCCTCGAAAAGCCTTGTGCCGCAAGGTTTTTTTGAGGGCATTTCTGCGTGGGCAAGGGGTTAATACCTTTTGTCCCGTTTTAACCGTATAAATGGTTACAAACACTCGGAACTATCAACAGTATACACGAAATTTATGAATTTTTCAATCTATGGAGGAAATTTGCCTATGGTAAATAACGAAAACAAGAACTTTGCTTATACCACCCACCGCATCGGCGGCACAACCTATAAGGTCAAGGTTGTGTTCAATGATAGCGGCACAGAAACGATGGAAGATAAAATTTTACGAATTATTCGCAATGAAGTCCACACAAGTTGCGAAAATTATGATATAATAGATGCACCACAAATGAGCCGACAGTCTGAAAGGAGCGCATCATGATGAGCGTGAAACAGACTGTGGGACAAGATCCCAATAAAATTACTGCATTGTACGAGAGACTTTCCCGTGACGATGACCAGGTTGGCGATAGCAATAGCATTGTCAATCAGAAAAAATACCTCGAAAGCTATGCCGAGCAGAGAGGCTACACCAATATCCAACACTATACCGATGACGGTTGGAGTGGCGGCAATTTCAATCGTCCCGCATGGAAGCAGTTGGAAGCAGATATTGAAGCCGGTAAGGTTGCCCATGTGATCGTAAAAGACATGAGCCGAATTGGCAGAGATTATCTGCAGACCGGCTTTTACACGGAAGTGTTCTTCCGTGAGCACAGTGTTCACTTTATTGCGATTGCCAACAGCGTGGACAGCGATGACCAGAACAGCAACGAGTTTGCACCGTTCCTCAATATCATGAACGAATGGTATCTTCGTGATCTGAGCCGCAAACAGCGTACCGCCATCCGTGTAAAAGGCGAATCGGGCAAGCCTACCACCAACTGCGCCATCTACGGCTACAAGAAAATGCCCGGTGATAAGTACAGTTGGTATATCGACGAGGAAGCCGCCGAGGTTGTCCGCAGGATATTCCGTCTGACCATCGAGGGCAAAGGCCCCTATGACATTGCCCGTATCCTCTATGAAGATAAGGTGGAAACACCCGCTGTTTACTTCGGCAAGCAGAACAAGGGCGTTTGGAAAAGCAAAGAGGAATTTCCCAACCCATATAACTGGAGTGGTTATATCGTTGGGAGCATCCTTTCCAAGCCCGAATATATGGGGCATACAGTCAACTTCCGTTCTCACAAGCAGTCCTACAAGGACAAAAATCCCGTGATGAACCCCAAAGAGGACCGGCTGATCTTTGAGAACACCCACGAAGCCATTGTGGATAAGGAAACATGGGAGCTTGCACAAAAGCTCCGCAAGACACTGAGACGCCACGATACGCTGGGCGAAGCAAATCCTCTGACGGGACTTCTGTTCTGTGCTGACTGCGGAGCGAAGATGTATAATCAGCGCACAAGAGGTTCCGACAGCAAGCCTTATCCCTCCGATGCCTATGAGTGTTCCACCTATAAACTGGCAGGACAGAAACGCTCTGCCGCCTGCTGTAATCATCATATTTCCACAAAAGCACTACGAGAGCTGATTTTGAACACTATCCGCACCGTCAGCACCTATGCCATTTCCAATCAAGATGAATTTATGGAAAAGGTTCGCTCCGCTTCCCAGATCAAGCAAAAGGAAGCAGCAAAGGAAACCAAGCGCAAGCTGAACAAGGACAAGAAGCGTATTGCAGAGCTTGACAACATCATTAAAAAGCTCTATGAGTCCTTTGCAATCGGGCGCATTACCGATGAACGCTTTGATACCTTGCTTGCCGAGTACGAAGCCGAACAGAAATCCTTGCAGGCATCTGTGACAGAGGCTGAACAGCGTGTATCCTCTTTTGAGAAAGATACCGTCCGTGTGGAGCAGTTTATGGAGCTTGCAAGAAAATACACCGACTTTTCCGAGCTGACCACGATGATGATTAACGAGTTTATCGACAAGATCATTGTCCACGCTCCCGAAAAGGTGGCCGGAGATCGTGTGCAGGAAGTGGAGATTTATCTGAAATTCATCGGGCATTTTGAGCTTCCCGCACCGGAGCTGACCGAGGAAGAAATCAAGCGGCAGGAACAGCTCAAGCGTCATCGCATCAAGAGCCGTGAACGGTATCAGAAGATGAAAGCCGGCGAACACGTCGTTGGACAACCGTTCAAGCTGACCTGCAAATGCTGCGGCAAGGAATTTGAATCCAAGCACTCCAACGCTTTGTTCTGTGACCGTAATTGTCGGGCAAGGTATTACCGGCAGGAAGCGGCAAAGGAGCGAAGCCGTGAAGTCACCTGCGAACACTGCGGAAAGGTTTTCACCACGACACGAAGCAGCGTTAAATACTGCTCTGATGATTGCCGGTATGCAGCACAGATCAAGCGACAGGGCGAACGGAAGAAAACCTTGCGGGAAGCAAAGCACGAACAGACTGTGCTGGAAAACGAACAAAAAACAGCATAACGATATTTGAAGCGGATTGATGTATGTCGATCCGCTTCTTCTGTTTTCAAGTAGTCAAAGTGACCACTTGATTTTTTATGCCTGTTTTGCAATCAATGTATCATTTTGAAACTTTGATTCTTGATGTTTTTCGACTGTGGTAAGTTGTCAATCTGACAACTTACCAAATCATCCGTGGTAAAGTGTCATCTTGGCACTTTACCAAAATCACTACCTGTTTATTTGGCAAGTTCCCATTTTGGGAACTTGCCGTGATCTTCGGGCAACCATGTGGTAAGTTCCCGCTTTGGGAACTTACCATGTCCATTATGGCAAGTTGCCAATTTGACAACTTGCCTGCCCAATGTGGAACCGGTACTTATCAAATTCCCAAATTGGGAACTTGATATTTCGCCCCCCTAACTGAAAGTTCCCAATTTGGGAACTTTCACTCGGAACAATGTTTTTCGTGGTGGTAGTCAAATTGACCACCACCAAAACCATCAATATTTTTATATCGCCGTAAAACGGCAGAAAGGAATCTCTATGAATTTTATGAATAACAACACCAATCCCATCATCATCGGTATCGACCATGGCTACGGCAACATCAAGACCGCCCACAGCTGTTTCAAGACGGGCGTTGCCGCCTATGACAAGGAACCGACCTTCAAGAGCAATCTACTTGTCTATGAGGGCAGATACTATCTCATCGGAGAGGAACACAAGGAGTTTATCTCTGACAAAATGACAGACAGCGACTACTATATTCTCACCCTTGCCGCCGTTGCCCGGGAGCTGAATATCCGCAAGCTGACCTCTGCCCGTGTTCACCTTGCGGCAGGACTTCCTCTGACTTGGGTGAGCGAACAGAAGGACAACTTCAAGGCATATCTCCTGCAGAATGACTGCGCCGACTTCACTTTCAAGGGCGTTGACTATCACGTTGATTTTGTCGGCGCAGATATTTTCCCGCAGGGCTTTTCTGCGGTTGCCGATAAGCTCCGTGAGTTCAAGGGTATCAATATGCTCTGTGATATTGGCAACGGCACGATGAACGTCATGTATATCAACGAGTGCCGCCCTCTTGCGAAAAAGTGCTTTACCGAGAAGTACGGCACCAATCAGTGTATGCTTGCCGTGCGTGAAAATCTGATGAAGCAGTTCGGCGTGTCGGTGGATGAAACCGTCCTTGAACGTGTGATCCGTCACGGCACGGCAGACATCAGCCAGCGTTATCTGACCGCCATCCGTGATACCGCAACCGAGTACGCCGAGGGAATCTTCCGCAGACTCCGTGAGCATGAATACGATCCCGAACTGATGCGCCTGTATGTGGTAGGCGGCGGGAGCTGCATTCTCAAAAACTTCGGCAACTACGACAAAGACCGTGTTATCACCAACGATGATATTTGCGCTACCGCAAAGGGGTACGAGCTGCTTGCCGAGCAGAAGCAGAACAGAAAAGGCGGTATCGTATGAAGCAGATCTACACGACTACCCTACGCTTAAATCTTGCGGACGAGGATGACCGCCGAGCCTACGAGCATTTACAGCGGATGGATAAAAAACAGTATCGCTCGTACAGCAAGGCGATTGTTACCGCCATCAATGACCACTTTGAACGGCAGGCACGGCTTGCTTCTGATCCCTATCTGGAAACCCGTGAAAAAGAGGATGCTTTTCTTCGGCGTGTGAGGGAAGCCATTGAACAGGGCTTGAGGTTTGCACCCGTTGGTATGCTTCCGTTCACACCGCCTGCCGCCGTTGAAACTCCGTCTGCCGAGGATGACGAGAACATTTCGGCGGCATTGGACTTTGCTGACAGCTTCTGATACTACTATCGCCCTCGTTTGGTATTACTGTGATACCAAACGGGGGCGCTTTTACTACTACGAAGATTTACAGAAAAAGCGTGATACCAAACGGACGGATATTTGGTATTACGCTGTTATCAAACAACTCAATTTTTACTACCATAGGAGGATTTTCTATGACCACAGATGAGAAGAAATTACTGCAAGCCAAGCACAGATTGGAGGAAGCCGAGATGCGTGACCGTAATAAGGAGCGAAAAGCGAGGACACGGCGGCTGATCCAGGAGGGAGCGATTTTGGAGAAGGTCTTTCCGAGTATTACTTCCTTGAACCTTGGTGAATTGGAGGACTTTTTAGGCGGACTAAGACGATAAACTTACGACGAGGGGCGTTCGGGCAACCGAGCGTCCCGTTTCTTTTATCCCGAAGGGCGCACTTACTCACCACCCCGAAGGGGCGGTGGTATCGCCTGCGGCAACCGTGCGCTCTGCGAGGCGGATGCGGCTTCTGCGGAAGCCTTATGGACAATGCCACATCACCGCTGTGCTGCTGTCATTGTCCACGCAGACGGCTATATGTTTTGCTTTTCCATCAAAACAGTTGTTTCCGTTTTGAAAACAACTCGCCGCCTGCCAGTGAAAAACATCAACCTGATGTTTTTCACTGCTATGGGTCTCGCTTCTCCTGCGACACCCATTTTCTTTTTGCGAAAAAGAAACAAAAACAAGGACGAGAGGACGGTGAGAACGAATGGCGATCTACCACTTGGAAGCTAAGGTGGTCAGCAGAGGTACGGGACGCTCTGCGGTTGCCGCTTCCGCTTATCTGAGCTGTACCAATATTCTCAATGACTATGACGGAGTACGGCACGATTATACCCGGAAGAAAGGACTTGTGTGGCAGGATGTGTTTCTGCCGGAGTTTGCGCCACCCGAATGGAAAGACCGGGGTGTACTTTGGAACGCCGTGGAGGAAAACGAAAAGACCAAGGATAGCCGTCTTGCCCGTGAGTTTGTTCCTGCGCTACCCATTGAGCTGACACCTGCACAATGGCAGGAGCTTCTAACAGATTTTATTCAAAACAGCTTTGTTGCCGAGGGGATGTGCGCTGACGTTGCGATCCACGATCCGCACCCGCCCGGTCACAATCCACACGCTCACATTATGCTGACAGTTCGCCCTTTGGATGAACAAGGCAACTGGCAGTACAAGACCGAAAAAGAATATCTCTGTGTCAGAAACGGCGAGGAACGGGGCTTTACCGCCGCCTAGTTTAAGGCGGCACAGGCTGAGAGATGGGAGAAGCAATATCCCTACAAAGTCGGGCGCAAGAAAGTGTATATGCCGCCCTCCGAAGCTGAGAAGCACGGATATGAACGAGCCAACAAGCACCCGAAAAGCACCAAGTTCGGCAGACAGAATCCCATTGCCGAGCGTTGGAACAGTGAGGAACAGCTTGTGGAGTGGCGCAAGGCGTGGGCAGATGTGACCAACCGCTATTTGGAGCGATACGGTCACGACGAGCGCATCGACCATCGCAGCCATGCAGATCGGGGCTTGACCGAGCAGCCCACCATTCACGAGGGTGTGGTTGCCCGTGCATTGGAAAAGAAAGGCGTTATCTCTGACCGCTGTGAAATCAACCGTCAGATTAAGGCAGACAACGCATTGCTCCGTGAGCTGAAAGCAACGGTTAAGAAGCTGATGCAGGCGGTTAAGAACACCGTTCCCGCCATAGCGGAGGCAATGGAAAAGATACGCAGCAGTATGCTGATTTTCAGTTATCAGCTCCGTCATATCGGTGTAGGCAAATACAATATGGGCAAGCATCTCAAGGCAGTCAAGCCGGAGCTTGAACGCTATGCGGGATTGGTGCAGCAGATCAAGGACAAATCCAAGGAACGGAAAGCTCTGCTTGCGGAAAAGAAGGAAACGCCGTTCTATCAGATACCCAAGCTCCATGACCTTACTCGTCGTATTACCGAGCTGACCGAGGAATTGGAAGAACTGAAAACAGAAAAGGAAATGCTGCTTCGATCTTTGGATTGCTCCGACGATGCGGGTATTTCTGCGGTGAAGAAAGAAATTGCCACGTTGGAGGGTGCGCTGCAGAAACTGTCCGAGCAGGAGGCGAAATATTCTGCCGAGCTTGATGAAGCCTTGAAGCAGTATGCCGAGCTGAAAGAGCAGGCTGCCGGTATGGATGCCACCGAGCTGATGGACGCACGGCTTGCCGTTCGTGAGGATAAAGAACGCTCTGCTATTGACAGAGTGAAAGCCGCATACGGAGAGAAATACGATCCGATGATGATGCACGACAGCAAGCGGGATGTGGCAAATCTGCTCCATGAGGATGCGGAAGCACGCTCCATCCGTGAACGTTTGCGTCAGAAGCAGCAACAGCAGGCGCAACAGAAGCAGGATAAGAAGAAAAACCGAGACAGTTGGGAACGATAAAGTTTTAGCGGGAGTGCATTTTGTACGATGCACTCCCGCTTTTTCTGTTTTATTCGTGAAACTGGTAGATTTTTTCACATTTTGATGCTATAATTATTATGGATTTTTATATCCACAGAAACGATATGCTACTTTGATAACAAATTGATTAACGAATGGAGGCGAAATGCTGTGCAGCTTTTTTATGGAGTACCCGAAGATATTGAAAAATGGATGAGCCTTGTTACACAGGTTAGATGGAACTTTCCCGGTTTGGAAACACAAGAAAAGCTAAACGAGCACCGAGCCACCGTTCTCAAATTCATGGGCAAAAGACAGGCTATCTGTGTAAAGGAAGAAAACGAGATTGCCGGTGTTATGCTGTTCTCACGAGGACATAACATGATCTGCTGTCTCGCTGTTGCGCCCGAATACCGTAGGCATGGCGTAGCTTCTATGCTTATGGATGAAGCGTTGAACAATTTGGATAGAACAAAAGAAATATCGGTATCCACTTTCCGAGCTGATGATGAAAAGGGTCTGGCACCGAGAGCACTTTACGAGAAATACGGATTTATCGCAGATGCTCTTATTGAGGAACTGAATTACCCGAATCAGAAGTATGTTCTGCATCCTGCAAGATCAGAGCGAAAAGAACGACAGATCGCTATCAATACTATGGTTCGTGAGATCAGCGGTATTCTCTCGGATCGTGAACCGTCGATTTATATGTATGGCTCGTCTGTTTTGAACGATTTCAGATTGGGATGGAGCGATCTTGATATTCTTGTATTGACAAGCAAGCAAATAACGGATGAACAGGCAAAATCGCTCGTTGGACTTCGCCAAGCTATGCTTGCGGATAAACCCGATAATCCCTATTACCGTTCTTTTGAGGGTGGGATGCTCACCCTGGATGCGTTCCTCTCAAAGAAAACTGATCGGGTGGTTTATTGGGGTACAAGCGGTGAACGAATCACCGATAAATATGCGTTTGACAGCTTCGGCATGGCAGAGCTGGTCGAGAGCAGCGTCCTCTTGTACGGAAAGGATATACGAAAGGAATTGAAATATCCCGCTTTCCACGAACTGTATGCCGACGTTAAACGCCACTATGAAACAATCAGAAAATACGCACAAAGCACCGGGCGGAGCTTCTACTCCTTCGGTTGGATATTGGATATAGCTCGATGCATCTATACACTTCGCACCGGCAAGATCATCGCAAAGACAAAAGCCGCAGAATGGGCGTTGGAAAACAATCTCTGCCCCAATCCGGATGCCCTTAGATATGCGTTGAAAGTTCGCAGAAGTCCGTTGGAATACAAGGATGATAAAGCGACCTTCGACTATGCAGAAACGTTTGCGGAGCCGATACAGCGCTTTGCAAACATATTAGAGAAAGAATTGAACGCAAGTAAATAAGAGGAGGCGATAAAATGGAATTTAGAAAAGTGTTTGATACTATCCCCGAACAGTTTGATAAGTACAGACCTCGTTATTCTGCGGAACTATTTGCTGATCTGATTAAATACGCAGAAATCGGTCCCGATAAATCCGTACTGGAACTTGGTCCGGGTACAGGTCAAGCAACTGACCCGATACTTAATACAGGGTGCGATTACAATGCTATTGAGCTTGGCGAGAACTTATTTGAAATGATGAAGTGCAAATATGGTCAATACCCGAATTTTAGCATCGTAAATGATGACTTCATAACCCATGATTTTGGACATCAAAAATTCGATATGATCTATTCTGCGGCGACAATCCAATGGATTCCAGAAGAAATCGCTTTTCCTAAGACTTTTGATTTATTAAAGCCAGGGGGAACATTAGCAATGATGCTCACCAAAGGCGACTATAAAACACCAAACGAAGAACTGTATAATAAAATTCAGAAAGTATATTCCGAGTATTTCAAACCGGATACAGAATACAAGCACGTCTCGTTCAAATACACCAACGCTCCGAATTATGGATATGTTGATTTTGAGAAACGTGAGTTCTATGGCAAACGAGAATTTACGGCTGACGAATATGTTGCGTTCTGTGGAACGCATTGCGATCACATAGTTATTCCAGAGCCATACAGAAGTAAATTCTTCGATGGATTGAGAGAAACCGTGTTAGAAGCTGGGAACAAGGTGGTATTTAACGATACATTCATTCTGTTCTTGGCAAAGAAACCCTTATAAAACAAAGGAGGAGCGCATGAAAGCCATAATTACCGATTTAGACAGAACATTGCTACATACCGACAAAAGCGTGTCCGAACACACCATAGCTGTTCTGGGGAAGTGCCACGATCATGGAATCCTTATTATGGCTGCAAGCGCAAGACCTTTAAGAGATATTCTGATCTATAACAACTTGATTGGTTTTGATGCCATAACCGCTACAAACGGAGCTGTCGTTTCGCTTCCTCAGAACCTATTGGAAATCGGAATCTCGTGTGAAAGCGGCGAGAAAACACTGTCTGCTATTCTGCAATACCCGGATGTATTTCTTTCCATAGAAACAAGCAAAGGTCTGTACTCAAACAGAGACATTCCGGTTTGGGAGCCTATCATTTGGGATAAGTTTCCGACATTACCGGAGGACATCATTCTCTATAAAATACTGGCAAGCAGTGGGCAGAAACCGCTATATGATGGCATTGAAACCACGTTGACCGATGATGTGTACTACACCATCGCCAACAATGATCTTATCCAAATAATGAGCAAAGAAGCTACGAAATGGAACGGCATCAAGCAAATGTTCTCCCACTTTGGGGTTTCTCCGAGCGATGCTGTCTATTTTAGTGATGATAACGACGATATTGAGCCGATAAAGAATTGTGGGTTGGGTGTAGCAGTATCCAATGCCATTCCTTCCGTTCTTGACATAGCAGATCGAATTCTTGACAGCAATGATATGGACGGCGTAGCCAAGTTTATAGAGGAGAATATTCTTTAACAGAGATGAGGTAGTATATATGGCAAAAGTAATTCTAATCTGCGGAAAAATCTGTAGTGGCAAAAGTACATATGGTGAAAGCTTGCGCCTGAGAGAAAATGCTGCACTGCTTTCCATTGATGAAATAATGCTATCGTTGTTCGGTCAGCATTGTGGGGATAAACATGATGAATATTCTGAAAAAGCCCAGACCTATTTGTTCCATAAGTCACTGGAACTGATAGAGGTAGGAGTCGACGTCATTCTCGATTGGGGCTTTTGGTCTAAGGAAAAACGAAACTTCGCCAGAAAATTTTATAGTAGCAGAAATATAGCGTGCGAAATCCATTATATCGACGTAAGTGACGAGACTTGGGCAGCGCGGCTGGAAAAAAGAAACCATGCAGTACTCAAAGGTGAAGTCAACGCCTACTATGTTGACAAAAACCTTGCCGCAAAGGTCATTCCTCATTTTGATGTACCGAGCAAAGATGAAATTGACGTGTGGGTCGAGCAATAAGAGTAAGTTCCTTGGAGGATTCCAAAAATGAATTTTGCAACAAAAGAACCAATAAACAAAGGCTGGTCAAGTGATAAAAAATACTGCGTTACCGATGAAAACGGCACACGGTATCTTTTGCGTGTTTCCGATATTGCACAGCACGACACAAAGCAGTCTGAGTTTAACATGATGAAACAGGTCGCTTCTTTTGGAGTGCCTATGTGCCAACCTATTGAGTTTGGCACTTGTGAGGATGGCGTTTATTCCATCCAAAGTTGGATTGACGGCGAAGATGCAGAACAGGTCATGTTGGGCTATTCTGATACCGAGCAGTATGTATATGGCTTGGAAGCGGGACATATTCTTCGCAAGATCCACTCCATTCCTGCTCCTGCAACACAGGAGGATTGGGAAATCCGTTTTAACCGTAAAATGGATTATAAGATCAAAAAGTACGGTGAGTGCCCCATCAAGTATGAGAACAGACAGGCATTTATCGACTACATAAATGAGAACCGTCATTTATTGAAAAATAGACCGCAGGTGTATCAGCACGGCGATTATCACATCGGTAATATGATGATCGACAGAGGCGGTCAGCTCCATGTCATTGACTTTAACCGTAATGATTACGGTGATCCGTGGGAGGAGTTTAACCGCATTGTATGGTGCGCTCAGAAAGTTCCTCTCTTTGCTTCCGGTATGGTAAACGGATACTTTGATGATAACGTACCGATGGAGTTCTGGAGATTGCTTGCTCTTTACATTTCAAGCAATACTCTCTCGTCTGTATATTGGGCAATTCCGTTCGGACAGGACGAAGTAAACACCATGCTGAACCAAGCCAAGGAGGTTCTGTCTTGGTACGATAATATGCGTAATCCTGTGCCGACATGGTATTTCAAAGGATATTATCTGCAGTACATTGACGGAGTTCCTTTCAAGCTGAAAAGTGCTTTTGATTTCAGTTTTATGAAAGAGTATGGAACGGTGTTCAAGATTTACGATGACCAGGATTCCGGAAACATCTGCTTTGGTACTGAAAAAGACGGTCAGCGTTATTTCGTCAAGTTTGCCGGTGCTCCTACCGAGCAGTTTGGCGGCGATCCTGCAGATGCTATCTCCAGATTGAAAGCTACTCTCCCTATTTACAGCGATCTGAAGCACAAGAATCTGATTGAACTTATTGAAGCCAAGGAAATTGGAGACGGGTTCGCTATGGTATTCAAATGGGCTGATGGCGATTGTATGGGTAGAATGTACCCTGCAGCACACCTTCGCTTTATGCAGCTTCCCATCAATGACAGGCTCGCCGTGTTCAGCGACATAATGAGCTTCTTGGAATGTGTTGTCTCACACAACTATGTAGCCATAGATTTTTATGACGGCAGCATTATGTATGACTTTGCGAACGGGAAAACGACGATCTGCGATATTGACCTTTTCCGTAAGCAACCGTGTATCAACGATATGGGACGTATGTGGGGCAGCTCTCGCTTCCAATCCCCGGAGGAATATCAGCTCGGAGCCGATATTGATGAAATTACGAACGTCTATACCCTTGGTGCTACCGCTTTTGCGCTCTTTGGTGAGTATAACCGCACACGAGAAAAATGGCAGCTCAGCGACAAGCTCTTTGAGATCGCCACGAGAGCTGTGAGTGATGATCGTACCAAGCGTCAGCAATCAATCAGACAGTTCACAGCAGAATGGGAGGCGGCGCAATAATGAAAGCTATTGCATTTTGCAGACTTGCGTGTTGCGTATGTTCCGAAAATAAAGGCTGTGTAGGTTGCCAAGACGGAGGCTGTGAAAGCCACGGCTGGTGCAAAAACTATAACTGTTGTAAAGAAAAAGGGCTGAACGGCTGTTGGGAATGTTCTGAATTTCCTTGCACCGGATGTATGCTCGATAAGCCCCATATTCGTGCTTTTGCAGAGTTTGCGAGAAGATACGGTGTAGAGGAACTTGAAAAATGCCTCCTTAGAAATAAGGAAAAAGGCATTGTTTATCACTATGAAGGTAAGCTTGTTGGCGACTACGACAAGTGCCAGACCGAGGAAGAAATCATTGAAATGATTAAGACCGGAAAGTGATTGGTTTTTAGGAAACAGAGGCGGTGAGTTATGCAAAACTATAGAAATGGTAAATGGGTAAATCAAATTTTTTCACAACGGCGAGAAGATGGTCTATGGGGTAATTTTCACACACTTAGTTGCCCTGTTCCCGGTAGAAATTATACAACCGAGCAGGCAATACGAAGGCTCTATTATCTTGGATACACAGCCGAAGATGAAGTTATTCAGCGTGTACTTAAACGCATGGAACAATGTATCAAGGGTGAACTTGATATTGATAATTACTCAGAAAAGAAACACGATTGGGTTTTCTTTGAAAAACTCATGTTGGCGGCTTGGTTGCGAATCTTTGAGCCGCAAAATGAAACTGCTCTTGAAGTGGCATACCAATGGGCACAAATCGTTGAAAAAGCTTTTGCCGGTGGTAGTTACAGCGTAGCTGATGATATTGTGGCGTTTACAGAGTGGAAAGGACGAAAACCCAAGAGTGGATTTGAAACTGGATTTGGTATGTTCTATCATGCTGCGTTGCTTCCGGGGGTATTATCACCAAAAACAGAAGATTTGTTTTTGGATTATTACTTATCGAAGCCGGATGGGATGTACTACATTTATGACAAGCCACTAAATCAACTTCCAGAAACATTTGCCTCACGAAAGTCAAGTTGTTATATCGCTGCAATAGAAGTATTGTCTCGTTACGATCTGGCAAAAGAAAAACTGACTTTCGTTATGGATTGGATCAATGCCAACCGTAACAAAAATGGACAATGGGACTTTGGAGAAAAGGCAAAAGACGGAGTATATTTTCCGTTGTCCGACCGGTGGGATAAGACAACAAGAATCACAGACAGTACATATCGGATAAGTAAGCTGTTCGGTCTGCCGTGTTACTGTGGTCATGATTGCTCAAAGTGTGTTACCTATATTGCAACGCAAACCAATAATGATGACCTGCGCAGACAGGCTCAGAGTTTTTATAAAGAGAGATTTGGACTTGATATTCCTCTTGAAAAATTCTATTGCGACGGTGGCAGATCAAAGAACGTGTTTGAGTTGTGCAAGGAGTGTCCCTTCAAAAAGTGTTGCATTGAGCGAGGTATAGATGCGTGTGGAAAATGCTCGGAATACTCTTGCAAAGAGATTTCGGACTATCAAGAAAAGTATGTAAATAAGTGCAATCAACTGGAGAACAAGCGATGACCATAGAAGAAATAAAAATTCGTCAGATGGCAAATCAACATTTGCTCCAACCGACAGATAAAATGACCGTCCTCCATGATCTTTGCGGTGTTCAAGCGCAATTCATGGTAAACGCTATGCACTCGCTGAAAATAAGGTGTTCAGATTATAATGAGGATACTGTCAAAAATGGGCTTGTAAAAAACTGGACAGTCAGAGGAACAGTTCATGTGTTTGCAGAAGATGATTTGCCATTATTCATTCATTGCAATAATGGGCAAGATTATTTGCGTAACGATTGGCGTGGATATACGTTTTGGAATCAGCGTGATAAATGGGCACTTACACCGGAGCGACAGGCTTATTTAGCTAATGTGATCTTAGATGCTCTTAAATACTCCGAGCTGACAAGAGAAGAATTAAAAGATGTCTGCAGACAAAACGGTATGACCGAACCCGAAGAAAGCAGTATGTTCGACCAATGGGGTGGCGGCGTTCGTGAAATGTGCGAACGTGGATTTATAAACTATGTTGTCCAGGAAAAGAAAGCTTTCTGCTTATCTCCTGCGTTTACTCCCATTCCGGAGCAAGAAGCAAACCTTGAAATGGCTCGTCGATACTTTACGCACATGGGACCTTCCACCATTCACGATGCCATGTACTATTTTCATGCAACAGCCGCACAGGTTAAGGATTGGCTTTCCAAACTGCCTGTATCAACAGCAGAATGTGAAGGTAAAACCTATCTTTATATCGACAACAATCAGACTTACGATCAAGGGATTCCAAAATGTCTGTTCCTTGCAGGATTTGACCAACTTCTTTTAGCTCACGAAAAAAAGGAAAGCTTGTTTTTAAGCCAAGAGAATTTGAGGGCGATATTCAATCTCGCAGGGATTGTAATGCCTGCATTGATGATTGATGGCGAAGTGGTCGGCAAATGGAAAAAGAAGAATAAAAAATTGTTGGTTACGATGTTCAGAACAGCAGCGCAACAAGAAAAAGACATAGTTGCCGATTTTGCCGGTACGCTGTGGAATGATATTGCATCAATAAGTTTTGATGAATAGGTATCATTCTGTGGCGTTATGCGAGAAAGACAGGTGAAATAATGCCAAGAGAAAGTAAAAATAAATTTGATATAAGCGGAGATCAGATTACTATCTCCCATCCGGATTGGGATTTTAGGGCAACCGCCACAATACGGGATGACTATTGTCAAAGTTGGCGGTAATGGAGACCCCAATCATCCTGCGTACACCCATAAAATCGTTTATGATTACAAAACTCTGTGTGTGGCATTTGAAAAAGCTGGCTTTGTCGTTGATCTGCTTGAATACTGCGATGAAAATGGGACTTTCCATTATAAATACTGGAATGAACTTGATGGAAAAATCGGACGTTCATTGCGTTTTGATACACGAAATAAGGACGGCAAGCTCGGCATGGTGTCGATTATCATTGATGCCAAGAAGCCGATAGTTATAGGAGAAAAATAATGGCGACTTGGATTACACACTTAATGGTTGCGGATGGCGTTCTTGAACGTATTCCGAACTTAGATAGACATGGTTTCTGCGTTGGTAATATCGCACCGGATTGCAACGTAGAAAATGAAGATTGGACAGCCTTTACGCCGTCCAGAGAGGTAACGCATTGGATGCAGAGTGAACGAAAGAAAGCCTCGGATTGTGATGCTTTCTGCGACGAGTACATCTTGAAGCGTAACGACAAAATCAAATCTGCAGAAGAATATGCGTTCCTGCTCGGTTACTACTCCCATCTGATTACTGATGCAGCGTTTCAAGCTATGATCCGAGACGAAGATCGTGTAAGAGCTGTTTGGATGCGTATTAAGGCTGATGAAGAATTGAGCGTCTCCGGTGCCGGTATGGATGAAACATGGGATTCAGTAAAGAGGCTCATTCCTAAGAAAGATCGGATGCGTGAGATCTACGCAATGGAAGCTGAGTATCTGAACGACCACCCATACTCCGGTTATCTCACAGAGATTCTTCCGTTGAAATCTTTCCCCGATTATATTGATTACCTCCCCCAAGGTTGTATTGTTCGCAAGATCGGCGTGATGGGTTACTTGCCTGATCTCGACAAGTCCATAAATAAGTTTATTACTATGTCGAAAGACGAGTACGCAAACTTTGTAGAAGATACGATACAGCTTGTGGTTAAACAGTTTGCCGAAAAGAATTTATTAGACGTGTTCGATAACCTTTTGGTATAGTCAACAGAAGACCTCTTTTCTACTGTTTTTGATAAGGAAAAAGCATAAAATTTGATGTAAAATTGCCTTAGGCTTACCCTTAAAAACAGGTTATCGAACACGTCTATTGAATAATTTGTAACTTTTGCAGAGAACCCCCTTGACAAATTCCGTCTTGCGTGGTAATGCTGTTGCTGTCGCCGACTGCATCATCGTCTTTTGAGATTCTGACATACAGAATTGTATAACGTAAGTTGTCTTTCATAAAGACCTCCATAAGAAAAAGTAGGTTGTTTTGATATAACCAACTTCTTGTGCGCACATGAAGGTTTTGGTTTGAGATATTATAGCATACTTAGAATACAAAAAACTATATCGTGAACGTGTTTTCAGACCTTTATTATGAAATAATTGTAAACTTTACAATTGTAGTGGTGCGGTTTTGCTTGATATTTGCCATATAGAGTGAGGGAAAATCTGAACAGATTGAAAAATGGACTAACACAGCTGATCTGGAGTAGCAAGCAACGATGATGTGGCACGAACGGTCAGAAAATGACCGCCTGCCAATCATCCGCTTGTTAGGGAAGAATCCCTAAGACCCTCTGAAAAATCACCTGACGGTGTATAAAAATAACCAACAATAAGGAGAATCACAGCAAAATGAAAACAGAAAAAGTGGATAAACGATATGTCATCAGACTGACAGAATCAGAAGCGGAGATACTTGAAAAACGCTTTGCATTGTCGGGAATGTCCTCTGTCAGTGCATATCTTCGTCAGCAGGTCGTGAATGGAATCTATCTCGAATACGACCATGAGGAACTGAAAAAAATACGGCAGGCGGTTATGCGTGTGGCAAACAACGTCAATCAGATTGCACACAGAGTGAACGCTACAAGCCGTATTTACAAACAGGAACTTTATGAGTTGCAGGAAGGAGTGACTGAGATATGGCAACAACTTCAATCCATCCAATCCGAGTTACAGAAGCTAAATCCATCAAATATATCATGAATCCTGATAAAGCGGCGTATGTTACCCGATACGGCTGCTGGGGAAATGCAGCTGAGATTTCTAACGAGTTCAGCAAGCTGAGAAGCATGGGAAGAAATACAGGAAGTGTTCTGAGTTATCATATCATACAGAGCTTTGCACCGAATGAAGCAACAGCGGAACAGGTACATCAGGCAGGACTGATGCTATGCGACAAATTCCTTCAGGGTAAGTATCAATATGTTCTTACCACGCATACGGACAAAGACCATATCCATAATCACATTATTTTCTGCAAAACTAATATGGAAAACTACAAAACGTTTGGTACACTCATGGATACCAAACATAATCCTGCGTGGAAGAAAATCCGTCAGATTTCTGATGAGGCATGCAAAGAAATGGGATTGTCTGTTGTTGCATATGAGGAAATCGGTAAGGGAATTTCGCACTATGAATGGACAAAACAGCAGCAAGGTTTATCATGGAAAGAAAAACTTCGCTATGAACTGGACTGTATCATTCTGCGGTCTGATACGTTTGAGGACTTTCTTGAAAAGTGCAGATTAAACGGAATCGAAACAGTTTACAAACCAGAAAACACGATTTCTCTTAAATTTCGTATGCAGGGGCAACAACGCTTTGCCAGAGCGAAAACACTGGGATATTACTATCTTCCTGAGAATATTCAGCGTAGAATCAGACAGTTTTCATCGCACAGAAAGATGATTCTTGACCGTGATAAGTTTGATAATAGGGGCTTGCAGTACTGGGCAGATATTCAGAATATGAAGAACGTAGCCCAGATGATAAATCTGCTTGAAAGTTACAATGTTCACAGCACATCGGAGTTGAAACTGACCACCATGACCGTTATGGCACGGCGTGGAATGATTACGCAGAGCATCGAAAATCTGGATAAAAAGATAAACACTTTGTTAGAACAGATAGAACTTGTCAGACAATTTCAACGCAGTAAACCGTATCATGACAAGTACAAGTCCCTTTCAGCATGGAAACAAAAAGATTATGCAAAGAAAAACGCTCCTGTACTGGAAAAGTACAAGAGCGTTGGAAGTCAGTTAAAATTATTGTATCCGGACGGCAGATTCCCGTCAGAAATGGTGCTTGACCGTCAAAGGCAGGCGTTGTATGAGGAACGGGAAAAACTCTATGAAGAATATCGCTACCTCAAAAAAGAGTATGCTGATTTGGACAAGGCAAGTCAAACGATTGGCGATTATCTTGAAAGTTTGCGTAATGAGCCTGAACAAAAAAGGAAAAAGGGAGAGTTAGAATAGCCATACAAACAAGGATTTGTGGACAAATTGAATGCCCTTGACCCTGCAACAAAACAGACCATTATCAAAATCGGATTGATGGCTGCGGCTTTAGGTCCGCTTTTAATTGTGATTGGCAAAACAATTTCTTCTATCGGAAGTATGATGACGTTCGTTTCAAAGATTCCGACTATGATTGCAGGTGCAAAGACGGCATTTTCTACTCTTGGTGCGGCGATCGGCAGTATTTCTGCTCCTGTCGTTGCGGTTGTTGCAGTAATTGCTGTGCTGGTCGCTGCTTTTGTGCATCTCTGGAACACCAACGAGGATTTCAAAAACAGCATTCTTTCCATTTGGGAACAGATAAAATCCACGTTTGAACGACTGACATCCGGAATTGTTGACAGAGTGAATGCATTGGGCTTTAATTTTCAGAGTTTTGGCGGTATGCTGAAATCCCTGAAGCATGATCGGCAGTCTTGCTGACAGCGTATCAAATATTGCCGATACGATTCGCAGTTATCTGCACTTTTCCGTTCCTGATGTAGGTCCGCTGACAGACTTTGAAAGCTGGATGCCTGACTTCATGAATGGTTTGGCGGATGGTATCAACAAAAGCAAAAAGGTTGTAGCAAAGGCGGTTTCGGGTGTTGCGGATACCATGAAACTTTCGCTCAATTCTGAGCAAAACTACAATCTTGACGGCATGACGGATGCGATGATGAACGACACTTCTGAAAGTTCCGTGGTGAATAACTACTACCAAAACGACAACAGCCGCACAGTGAATCAGACCAACAATAGCCCGAAATCACTGTCACGGCTGGAGATTTATCGGCAGACGAAGAATGCGGTGGAAATGTAAAAAGGAGCGATTTTTGGTCGCTTCTTTTACTCTGCAAACTACTGTTTTCTCAATCCGCTGACCATCTACGTTATACGCATAACTTGCAACAGTTTCGCTATCCGTAAACCCGATCAGCTGATTCAGACCATCGTAAGTGTTGGTTTCGGCTTTTTCGCCCAATACCAAACCGCAAAATTCAAAAGAGTGTTGTTTGAATTGTAATAATTATGGATTAAAATATAATATAAAATGCTGAATAAACAGGTGAAATGAATTCTAGTATTAATATTATTTACTTTGTATTTATTATATATTCTATACGTATTTTAGCCACACTTCATATACGTCAAACAAATACATTTCATTTTTCTGTTCTATGCTTTTCCACATACAGTTTTCAACTATCAGCCTTGGATCAAGATCCATATTATTCCTAAACCCTAGCAATACAGGCTTATTAACAGACATACGATTTTTAGGCTTTGTGAAAAATCCCCAATAGACTGAATTATTGTTAGATATAAATGTTTCCGCAAAATATATCGCAATATCCATAGCGATTGCATATGTTAAAGATGTAATTTTTTTGGGATTAGAAATAGCCTTAAAAAAGGAAATTTTATTACCTCTTATATTTTCAAGCATTTCTTTAAAATCCATGAATTCCGTTGTAATATTGCATTCAAACCATCCCCATACATCTATTAATGACTGCTTTCTAAAATCGGCTTGAATTTTATTATTTCCAGTTTTCGAGATGTATTCAAATAATGTTTTTACTCTTTTCCCGGTGTTTCCCACATACCAATCAAAAAATTCTTGAGCTTGTTTAGAATTCATAGAATCAAAGCTTTCAAACTCCATTGGAGGAACATCAATTATATAATTTTCCATCAATCATCTCACCTAAATCTATGAATTTATCCGTGTAAAATATAGCGAAATGGTGTGCCGGAATACTGTTCTGTTTCAATGACAGCGAAGTCATTGCATATTATAATAGCTGCCATTCCATTTCCTAATCAACGTCAATCAAATTGCAAAGCGCCTCAACAGCATGGGGCCGGTGTACGCGCAGGACATCGAGGATATAAAGGGGGCGCTGACGCAGATATGGCAGTTACAAAGGTACATCCTATCAAGTCAACGCTGAAAAAAGCCCTTGACTACATCGAGAACCCGGACAAGACCTACGACAAAATACTGGTGTCCTCCTTTGCCTGCTCTTATGAAACAGCGGATATTGAATTTGAAATGCTGCTGGCGCAGGCGTACCAAAAGGGCAACAATCTGGCCCACCACCTGATACAGTCCTTTGCCCCCGGCGAGGCCACGCCGGAACAGGCCCATGAGATCAGGAGGCAGCTTGCCGATGAAGTGCTGCAAGGAAAATACCCCTATGTGCTGACAACCCACATAAACAAAGGACACGTTCATAATCACATTATTTTCTGTGCGGTGGATATGGTGAATCAGCGCAAGTACATTTCCAATAAACAGAGCTATGCCTACATCCGGCGTACCAGCGACAGGCTGTGTAAGGAAAACGGATTGTCCGTGGTGAAGCCCGGCCAGAGCAAGGGCAAGAGCTACGCCGAATGGGACGCCCAGCGGAAAGGGACGAGCTGGAAAGCGAAGCTGAAAGCCGCCATTGACGCCGCCATCCCGCAGGCCAAAGACTTTGACGACTTCCTGCGGCTCATGCAGGCGCAGGGCTATGAGATCAAACCGGGCAAATTTATTTCGTTCCGCGCTCCCGGACAGGAACGCTTTACCCGCTGCAAGACTTTGGGGGAAGCCTACACCGAGGAAGCAATCAAAGAACGTATCAAAGGCCGCGTTATCACCAGAGTGCCCAAAGAGCGTAAAGGAATTTCCCTGCGGATTGATCTGGAAAACAACATCAAGGCCCAGCAATCGGCGGGCTACGAGAAGTGGGTGACACTCCACAACTTAAAGCAGGCTGCAAAGACTTTGAATTTCCTGACGGAACACGGGATAGACACCTACCCGGATTTGGAAAGCAGAGTGGCCGAGATCACCGCCGCCAGCGACGAGGCCGCCGCTGCCCTCAAAGCTATGGAACACCGGCTTGCGGATATGGCGGTGCTGATAAAGAACGTCACCACGTATAAGCAGCTCCGGTCCGTGTCTATGGAATACCGCAAAGCAAAGGATAAGGCACAATTCCGGCGTGAGCATGAAAGCACGTTGATTCTCTATGAAGCTGCGGCAAAGGCCCTGAAAGAACAGGGCGTGAAAAAGCTCCCCGATCTGTACGCCCTGAAAGCCAAGTACAAACGGCTGGCCGAGGAAAAGGAACGGATGTATGAACAGTACGGCGAAGCGAAAAAGCGGATGCAAGAATACGGCATTATCAAGCAGAATGTAGACGGCATTTTGCGGGTGAAGCCGGGAAAGGAATGGACACAAGAGTTATGAGCATACCGAGAATGAATTACCCTCAATACCGCGAGGCCCGGCGTCTGACGCATGAGTGCTGTAATTACTGTAATGGTAATTGCCTGTTACTGGACGATGGCGAGGAATGTGTTTGCGTACAAAGCATTTCCTATTCGCTGCTGTGCCGGTGGTTTCAGGCAGCCGTCCTCCCATTGGACGCTGCCCTGTACGCCGAAATCATCAAAGACCGGGATGAAGTGAAACGCTGCTGCGAGTGTGGGGTCACGTTCCAGCCGAAGTCTAACCGGGCCAAATACTGCGCGGCCTGCGCCAAACGGATGCGACGCCGTAAGGAGGCCGAGCGACAGCGGAAAAGATACTGGCAGCACGAAGCATAAGAAAAGACGCCGGACACAGGCGGCCACATGGCCGCCGCACCCGGCGCTTTGCTATCTGCTGTTACAGACAATCGCATAAATGAGTTTGTTTTCAAGGCGGTGCTTCATGTACTCGTCTACGCATACATGGAGCTGGCCGCAATCGTCATAGAGCGTCCGGGTACAGAGCTTGTTTATGTAACCGTTGTAATACTGCAAGACCTGTTCCACGGCCCCGGCGTCACCGGCGCGGGCCGCCTCGATCACTGCAAGGGGCAAAGGCTCCTTATATCTGGCCTGCTTCATTCTGCAATACCTCCCGTCAGTCTTGTTCTCATGGTTTCCAGCGTCTTAGTCCTGTGCCGCTGGACGGCGCTGCGGGACATTCCCACCACCGCGCCGATCTCGCCGTCCGTCAGTTCCAGGACACAATGCAGTATCAAGATGCTTTGTCCCGGCTGGGGCAAGCTGGCAAAGGCAGCGGCCACCAGCCCGTCGCTGATCTGAAGCTCACAGCCATAGGCCGGAAATATAAAACTGTCGCTGGGGTACTGATCTATCGTGCATAGCGTGTCCAGTTCCGAAAGCGGCAGCGTTTCAAAGGATGTTTCCCAGCCACGCTGACGCTTTCTTTCCCGGAAGTAGTCAACCGCTTCATGGTACAGTACCAGCTTGCAAAAATGGTCAAACTGGCAGCGCCTCCCGTAATCATCAGGGGTAACTTTCATCTTCTCACCCCCTTTCCGTGGGGAGTGAGCAGGATGATCCTGTCCGTTGTCAGGGGCCTATGCTGGCCCTGGTCTGCTGACCGCCTCCTTTTCCATCTGATTTTTTGCCGGAAATGACAATCCGCGAAAATCGACAAAAATCGCCCGGCAGGTCGTAAACCTACCGGGCGACGATTTGAAGCGTTTTGTTGTTTTCTTACATGGTATAGTTCATACTCATAGCCGGAATATTCCCGTGGCGGGGCAAGGCTTTTTTTAAGCGGTAGAAGTGGATTAGATTATAATGATAGTAAAACAGCATGGCGGCGTCCTCCCGTGGGCCGCCATGCCTTTAACTGCTGGGAATGACAGAAAGAAAGCAGCGGCCTTGATTTCTCAAAACCGCCACCAGTGAATATAAATTAAGCGTGAAAATGGGTCTGCCCAGCAGCGGTTTTTTTCTTTTCTGCCGCTGGGCAGATGTTTTTTCTTTAGATACATGATAAGAGGAATTTTTGAAGATTCCATAAAGATTTGAAAAATGGACGGACATAAAAGACGTCCATTACACTATCGGAAAATCAGCAAGGAAGTTTCATAGTAACCTTTGCGCCGCCGGTTTCTTTT
>ERZ779865.129-NODE-129-length-69803-cov-11.913345_pt1 | contig 69803 bp, 62 predicted proteins | sample MGYA00433088_ERZ779865 | MGnify/ENA primary metagenome ERZ779865 (study PRJEB29588, sample SAMEA2151703) | human gut metagenome | biome: human gut; feature: human-associated habitat; material: faeces | place: Denmark | collected 2008/2010 ... | reverse complement strand
CCGCCGTGGCTGCCGGTGCGGACATCGCCGTCATGCCGGTGGCGGCCCGCTTCGACCAGTACCGCCAGTTCTCCATGTTCGGCGACCGGGATCCGGTGGTCGTCACCCATGCGGAGCTTGTCATTTACTACTGGGAAGACGGCATGGAACAGGTGAAAAGCATCGGCACCCGCTACTTCGATGCGGAGATCGAAGGGCCGGACACCCGGGCGGACTACATTCTGGACACCATGTGGAAACGCCTCAAAAAGGATTTCCCCTACCGCCGCATCCCGATCGACCGCAGCACCAACCTGTCCGGCACAGTGACCGCCCCCGCATCGGCAGCGGTTGCGGAAAATAAAACCTCCGAAAAATCCCCGGATGCCGCCTGAACGGACACAAAAAAGACATGCTCCACAAGCATGTCTTTTTTTTCGTGCTCCGCTGTCTGCAAAACATGAACGGCATCAAAAAAAGACGCTCTTTCGGGAGCGTCTTTTCTGATGTCTTACTGATGCTGCTGAATGAACTGGCGGATGTCCTTTACGTTGTAGTAGAGATGCACCGCGTTGTTTTCCTTCGTGAGAAGGGTGGGGACGGCGGAGATGTCATAGGTCCGGGCGACCTGGGCACCGTCCTGATCCTCGGCGTAGAGCAGATGGAAGGGGATGCCTGCATCGGAGAGCATCCGTTTGGCCATGCGGCAGTTCGGGCAGGTCTTGGTGGTGAGGAGAATGGTCTCGGCACCGGCGAGCGGCGCGGCGGCCTTGCGGGGCGTTTCTGCCGGCGCAGCTTCCGCGGCCTGTTTCTTCTGCTCGCATGCCGGGCAGGGCAGGGAGTCTGCCTTGCTGATGGTGGCCGGATCGTAGGTCTTGCGGTTCTTGAATTCGGAGACCTTGCCGTCGTTCCAGTTTTTTACCGGGCGGTAGTAGCCGGTGATGCGGGAATAGACTTCCGCGGGCTTGCCGCACTGCGGGCAGGTGAAGTGTTCGCCGGCGATGTAGCCGTGCTCCTCGCAGACGGAGTAGGTCGGAGAGAGGGTGAAATAGGGAAGGCGGAAGTTTTCCGCGATCTTTTTCACCAGTCCCGCCGCGGATTTCCACGTGGGGAGACGTTCGCCCAGGAAGGCGTGGAATACGGTGCCGGAGGTGTAGAGGGTCTGCATCTCATCTTCCATTTCGAGGGCATCGAAGATGTCGTCGGTGTAGCCTACGGGGAGATGGGTGCTGTTCGTATAGTACGGCGCGTTTCCGTCCTTCGCCGCGGTGATGATGTCGGGGAATTCCTCCCGGTCATGCTTGGCGAAGCGGTACGTGGTGGATTCTGCCGGCGTGGCTTCCAGATTGTACAGGTCGCCGTACTGCTCCTGATAGTCGGAGAGGCGGGCGCGCATGTGCTTCAGGATGGCGATGGATTCCGCACGGCCTTCTTCGGTGGTGATGTCGTGGTGATCCATCCACTTGGCGTTGAGCAGCGCTTCGTTCATGCCCACAAGGCCGATGGTGGAGAAGTGGTTCTTGAACGTGCCGAGGTACCGGCGGGTGTAGGGATAGAGCCCTTCCTCCATGAGGCGGGTGATGACCTTTCTCTTGATGGAGAGGGAACGGGCGGCGATGTCCATGTATTTATCCAGCATGCGGAAGAAGTCTTCCCGCGTTTTGGACAGATAGGCCATGCGGGGCAGGTTCAGGGTGACCACGCCGATGGAGCCGGTGGATTCGCCGGAGCCGAAGTAGCCGCCGCCTTTCTTGCGGAGTTCTCTCAGGTCGAGGCGGAGACGGCAGCACATGGACCGCACGTCGGAGGGCTTCATGTCGGAATTGATGTAGTTGGAGAAATAAGGCGTGCCGTATTTCGCGGTCATTTCGAAAAGGAGGCGGTTGTTTTCCGTATCGTTCCAGTCGAAATCCTTCGTGATGGAGTACGTGGGAATGGGGTACTGGAAGCCGCGGCCGTTGGCGTCGCCTTCGATCATGATCTCGATGAAGGCCTTGTTCACCATATCCATTTCCTTCTTGCAGTCGCCGTAGGTGAAGTCCATGGGCTTGCCGCCGACGATGGCGGGCTGGTCCTTCAGATCATCCGGCACGGTCCAGTCGAGGGTGACATTGGTGAAGGGCGCCTGCGTGCCCCACCGGGACGGCGTATTGACGCCGTAGATGAAGGACTGGATGCACTGTTTGACCTCTGCATAGGAGAGATGGTCCGCCTTGACGAAGGGGGCGAGGTAGGTATCAAAGGAGGAGAAAGCCTGCGCGCCGGCCCATTCGTTCTGCATGATGCCGAGGAAGTTGACCATCTGATTGCACAGGGTGGAGAGGTGCTTCGCCGGCGAGGAGGTGATGCGGTCCGGTACGCCGCCGAGGCCGTCCTGCAGGAGCTGCTTCAGGCTCCAGCCGGCGCAGTAGCCGGTGAGCATGGACAGGTCGTGCAGATGAAGGAAGCACTGGCGGTGCGCCTGGGCGATCTCGTCATCGTACACCTCGGAGAGCCAGTAATTGGCGGTGATGGCGCCGGAATTGGAAAGGATGAGGCCGCCCACAGAGAGGGTGACCGTGGAATTTTCCTTGACGCGCCAGTCCTTGTTTTCACCGATGTAGCCGTTCACGAGCTTCTTGTAATCCAGCAGGGTATTCTTCGTATCGCGGGCCTTCTGATGCTGGCTGCGGTAGAGGATATAAGCCTTTGCCGTTTTCTGGTAGCCGCATTTCATGAGCGCAGTCTCCACCTTGTCCTGGATCTGTTCCACCGCGGGCGTGATGTATTCCGCTTCGCGGAGCGCCGTCTCCACGATGAGGGTGATGGCCCGGGCCATGGTGGGGATATCGCTTTCCGCGATCTCTGCCGTGGCGGTGAAGGCCCTGGCAATGGCGCTTTCAATTTTCTTTTCGTCGAAGGGAACGGTATCGCCGTTCCTCTTGACGACATTTTTCAGTTCTACCATGATGGCTTCCTCTCCTTATATATAATGATCAGTCGTAAGAAATGGGTGAATGCGTATCGGATTCCAGGAGGATCACGCGGCCGGCGGCAAGGCTCGCCTGCACGTCGATGAGACGCTGGTTGGAGCTGCCGCGCCATACGGCGGTGCCGTCCTTTTTTGCCAGGACGAAGGGGCCGTCCACGAGCACGTCCAGATAGGGCAGAACCTCTCTGGCCTTTCCGGCCCGGCCGGCGAGGATCTCTTCCCACGTCCAGCCGGTGTAGGCCCATACGTTGAGGCCTTTTTCCCGTACCGCCTGAGCGATGCACCGCGCCGCCTCCGGCTGCCACAGCGGGTCGCCGCCGGAAAGGGTGACGCCGTCAAGATAGCGCGTGCTCAGGATGTCGGCGATGATGTCCTCCGTATCGGAGACGCGGCCCGCATGGGGGTCCCAGGTCTCCGGATTCTGGCAGGCCCGGCAGTGATGGGGGCAGCCCTGAAAGAAGAGGACATACCGAATGCCCGGCCCGTTCACTGCGGAGTGGCGCACCGCGCCGGCTGTACGAAATTTCATGACTTCATTCCTCCGGAAATACTGCAAAGTACAATTACAGTGTAACCATATCCTGTGTGTGTGTCAAATGAACGATACCATATCTTGTGACTGCGGCGCATCGGGCGGGAACGCGCGCCCTGTCTGAACGGAACAGGAAGCGGCGGTTTGTCAAGCCGTGAAAAACGGTATGGAAGCGGCTCCGCCATGCAGAAAAGAAATGGGAGGTGCTTCGCGGCGGGGCAGCGCTCATCTAAAATCAGCGGATGGCGCGGCGGAAGAAAATGAAACGGCGCCTCATGGCCCGCCGGTTTTCCATGAAAAATGGAAAAAATGAAAAAGAAAATGAATGAAATGCGGCCGGCGGCGCGGCACCTGCCGGAGAGAACGGCGGAAAATTTTTCCACAAGCAGAAGCAGTGGAAATGGGTTATAATAAAAACGCATAGAAATATTAGATTACGGTATCGATAAAAGGGGGAAATCATATGCTGACGAAAGAAGAGATGCTTCAGATGCTCCACAAAAACGTGGTGCCTGCTTTCGGCTGTACCGAGCCGGTGTGCGTGGCTCTCGCCGCGGCGGATGCGGCCAAGGCCATCGGCGGGACGGTGGAGTCCGTGCATGTGCTGGTGAGCGGAAACATCTACAAGAACGGCATGGCCGTGGGAATCCCGAATTTCAACAAGATCGGCATTGCCTACGCGGCGGCGCTCGGCGCCTATCTGGCTAATCCCGAGGAGGAGCTGGAGCTGCTGAAGGAGATCACGCCGGACATCGCGGAGAAGGCCACGGCGCTGGCAGAGGGCGGCCACGTCACGGTGGACATCAACAAACATCAGCAGGGCGTGTACGTGAAGTGCGAGGTCAGGACCTCCGCCGGCATGGGAGAATCGGAGATCGCCCAGAGCCATGCGAATATCATTTCCACGAAGGCAAACGGCGAGACCGTTTTTGAAAAGGCGGCCGGGACGAAGGCGTCGGACCCGCTGCTGGAGAAGCTCCGCATCATGAAGATCGCCGAGATCCGCGCGCTGGTGGATTCCTGCACGGAAGAGGAGCTGGCTTTCCTGCTGGACGGCATCGACATGAATGAGGACGCGGCCCGGTACAGCATGCACACCGCCGGTGTGGGCGTGGGCATCGCGGCGACCATGCAGTCAGAGAAGAGCGGCATCCTCGGCGAAGCGCTGCTGGGACGGATCATGCGGCGCGTGGCGTCTGCCACGGAAGGGCGCCTCGACGGCTGTCCCTATGCGGTCATGAGCAGCGCCGGCAGCGGCAGCAAGGGCATCGCCGTGATCATCCCCGTGGCCGAGGCGGCGAAGGAGCTGGGCAGCTCCCGGGAAATGACGGTGAAGGCCATCGCCTTTGCGCACCTCCTGAATGAATACATCAATTCCTACGTGGGCAAGCTGTCCGCGATCTGCGCGTGCAGCATGGCGGCCTCTCCGGCAGCGGCTGCGGCCATCACCTGGCTCATGGGCGGCGATGATGAACAGATCGGCTGGGCCATCCGCAATATGGCTGGCAATATCACGGGCATCATCTGCGACGGCGGCAAGGTGGGCTGCGCGCTGAAGCTGGCCACGGCGGCCGCAGGGGGCCTCATGAGCGCCATGCTGGCCTCCAATTCGGCGGTGATCCGCGTGACGGACGGCATCGCGGCGGAGACGCCCGAGGACTGCATCCGCAATATGGGCCGGGTGAGCAATCCGGGCATGGTGGAGACCGACCACGAGATTCTGGAGATCATGCTGGAAAAGCAGGCAGCGGCCGGAAAATAAAATGACGCGATACAGAATACAGCTTCGAAAGAGGCTGTATTTTTTGTGCCGCCGGGCGCGTTGTACACGTCCGTTGGATTGTGATATCATGAATCCGAACGTAAGGCGCCGGGTGCGGCGGGAAAGGAGAACCATGGAAAAAGAGCTCGATGCCGCGGGATACGAGGTCTCGCTCCCTGTCTTTGAAGGGCCCATGGATCTGCTTCTCCATCTGGTGACGAAGAACCGCATCGACATCCACGATATCCCCATTCACAAGATTACCGACCAGTACCTGGACTACCTGCGCCGGGCGGAGGCTTTCGACCTGGATCTGGGGAGCGGCTTTTTTGCCATGGCGGCGACCCTGCTGCTGATCAAGTCCCGCATCCTGCTTCCGAAGCGGCGGCAGGAGGACGGCGCCGATGAAGACCCCCGGCAGGAGCTGGCCCGGTCGCTGGAGGAATTCCGGCGGATGAAGGAAATGCGGCAGAGGCTGGAGGAGCTGTTGGCGCAGGAATCGCCGTACCGCATGCGGGAGCCGGCGGAGCTGCGTTCCGCGGCCTATGCGGGGCGGATCTCGGTGGAGCGGCTCACCGCGGCTTTTTTTTCGCTCTTTGAGGAGAAGGAAAAGGAGACGCCCCGGGTGCTTTCCGCGGAGGAGGTCACCTTCGACCGGCAGGCAGAGCAGCTCCGGGGATATCTTCACGGCGGAGGCTGGCGGCCTATGCGGGATTTCTTCATGGCCCAGCCCAGCCGGCTTGCCCTGGCGGTATCGCTGGTGGCGCTGCTGGAGCTCATCCGCCTCGGCGAGGTGGAGGCCGACGAGGAGGCGGGAGGCATCGTCCTCCGGATGCGGCTACAATAAATTGGTACAGATATAAATAAAGGAGGAGAGGCTATGCGCGGAACGGCCCGGCTGGCAGCGGCGCTGGAGGCGTACCTTTTCATTCACGGCACGCCGGTCCGGCGGACGGAGCTGGCAGCGGTGATGCAGGAGGATGCAGGGCGCATCGAGGAAGCCATCGGACTGCTCCGGGACCGGTACAGCCGGGAGGATTCGGGCATCCAGCTCCACGAGAGCGGCGCCGGTCTGGCGCTGGCCACGAAGAAGGAGTACGACGCGTGGCTGTCGGAGACGGCCGGCGGAAAATCGCCCCTGTCGCCGGCGGCGCTGGAGACGCTGGCGGTCATTGCGGACCGGGAGCCGGTCACGCGGGCGGAGATCGAACGGATACGGGGCGTGTCGGCAGGGCGCGTGCTGGCGTCTCTTCTCGAGAAGGACCTCATCGAGGAACGGGGCCGGCTCGAGGTGCCCGGACGGCCGATCCTCTATGGTACAACGAAGCGGTTCCTCCAGTGTGCGGGGCTGTCCGACGTGAAGGAGCTGCGGGAGTCCTGGAAAAAACGGATGACAGAAGGAGAGTTATTTTGAAAGAGCGTTTACAGAAAGTCCTGAGCCATGCAGGTGTGGCGTCCCGCCGGAAAGCGGAGGCGCTGATCCTGGCAGGCAAAGTCCGGGTGAACGGACGCATCGTGAGAGAACTAGGGACGGAAGCGGATATCCGGAAGGATCGGATCGAAGTGGACGGAAAGGTCATCCGTCCGGAGAAGCTCCGGTATTTTCTGTTTTTCAAGCCGGACCGGGTGATCTCCTCCGTGCAGGACCCGCAGGGGCGGCGCACGGTGATGGATTTCTTCCCGAAGGTGCGGGAGCGCATTTTCCCCGTGGGGCGGCTGGACTACCACACGGAAGGGCTGCTGCTCATGACCAATGACGGCGCGCTGGACCATCTGCTCACCCATCCCAGCCGGGAGGTGCCGAAAACGTACGAGGTGACGGTGCGCGGGAAATTCTCGGAGGCCCTGGCTGACAAGGTGTCGAAGGGCGTCGATCTGGATGACGGCCGCACGGCGCCGTGCGAGGTGACGGTGCGGAGCTATGACGAGGTGCGGAACCGGACCTATCTCACCATCACCATCCATGAGGGGAAGAACCGGGAGATCCGCCGGATGATGGAAAAATTCCATTATCCCGTATTCGGACTCAAGCGGGTGCAGTATGCCTTCCTCACGCTGGACGGCGTGGACAAGGGCAAATACCGGGCACTGACAGAGAGCGAGGTCGCGAAGCTGTATGAATTCGGAAAATAAAAGGATCGCCGTCATCGGCGCAGGCGTGGCGGGCCTGCTGGCAGCGGTGCACGCGGCGGAGCTCGGCGCAGAGGTGCATCTCTTCGAGAAGATGGACCGCATCGGGCTGAAAATGGGCATCACCGGGAAGGGGCGGTGCAATCTGACGAACAGCGCCCCCATCGGGGATTTCATCGCCAAGACGCCGGGGAACGGGAAATTCCTGTACAGCGTCTACGGCCGGTTCTCCAATGTGGATCTGCTGGAGCTGCTCCGGTCCTGGGGGATGGAGACGGTCACCGAGCGGGGCGGCCGGGTCTTCCCGAAAAGTGAGGATGCCCAGGAGGTGCGCCACCTGTTCATGCGGAAGCTGGAGGAAACGGGGGTACAGCTCCATCTGTCTGACCCGGTGCATCATATCCTGACGGAGGGCGGCCGCGTATCGGCGGTGCAGACCTCGCGGGGCGTATTCCCCGCAGAGGCGGTGATCCTGGCGACCGGCGGGAAATCCTATCCCCGCACGGGCTCCACGGGCGACGGCTACCGCATGGCGGAGGAGCTGGGCCACAAGGTGACGGTCCTGCGCCCGGCGCTGATCCCGCTGGTGTGCAGCAATGCCTACTGCAGGGAGCTGCAGGGGCTGTCGCTCCGCAATGTGAAGCTCACCGTATCGGCGGGAGGCCGGCGGAAGGCGGAGCTGCAGGGGGAAATGATCTTCACCCATTTTGGCATTTCCGGCCCGATCGTGCTGTCTCTGAGCGATCAGGTGTCGCTGTGGCTGTCGCAGGGCCATGCCGTGACCGGTGAGATCAATCTGAAGCCGGCGCTGTCAGAGGAGGTGCTGGACAAGCGTATTCTCCGGGATCTGGCGAAATTCCATCTGAAACAGATGCGGAACGCCCTGCAGGAGCTGCTGCCGCACCGGCTGATCGACGTCATCCTGCATATGTCGGATATTCCGTCCGATCTGGGCGTGTCGGAGCTGACGAAGCAGCAGCGGGCCAATCTGCGCTACGCGCTGCAGCACATGCCTCTCACCATCACGGGCACGCGGCCCATTGAGGAGGCCATCGTCACCGCCGGCGGCGTTTCCGTGAAGGAGATCCGTTCCTCGTCCATGGAGTCGAAGCTCGTGGGCGGACTGTATTTTGCCGGTGAAGTGATGGACATTCATGCCTTTACCGGCGGCTACAATCTGCAGGCGGCTTTTTCCACCGGATGGACCGCTGCGGAATACGCGGCCGGCAAAGCGGATGAAGCATAAGGAATATAGGGGAGAGTATCCCGGCTGGGAGGGATTTGATGAAACGAGTATCCATTGCCATTGACGGCCCCGCAGGGGCGGGGAAGAGCAGCGTCGCCAAGATCCTGGCGCGCCGCATGGACTATACTTATCTCGATACAGGCGCCATGTACCGGGCGGTGACCTGGGAGTCGCTGCGCCGCGGCATTACGGAGGAGAAGGACATTGTGGACATGGCGGAGCACCTGTCCATGACTGTCGCTCCCGGGGAGGAACGGATGCGGGTCTTCCTCGGCGGGGAAGAGGTGACGGATCACCTGCGCACGGCAGAGGTCTCTGCCGCCGTGTCCCGCGTATCGGCCATTCCGGAGGTGCGGACCGTCATGGTGGCGCTCCAGCGGAAGCTGGCCGCCGAGGGCGGCACGGTGCTGGACGGCCGCGACATCGGTACGGTGGTCCTGCCGAATGCGGACGTGAAGATTTTCCTCACGGCCTCGCCGCGGACGAGAGCGCTCCGCCGCTACAAGGAGCTGGGAGGCGAGAAGGCAGGCCTTTCGGTGGATGAGATCGAGGAGGATATCCGGAAACGGGATCTGCTGGACAGCACCCGCGCGGCGTCGCCGCTCATTCCCGCCGCTGACGCGGTGCATCTGGACAACAGTGAGATGACCCTTGAGGAAACGGCAGAGGCCATCATGAAGATCTGCCGTGAAAAGGCAGGGGACGAAGCATGATGTACCGTCTGGTTTGCGCCGTCGTGCGGGCGCTTCTGGGATTCTATTTCTTCCATCTCAAGGGGCTGAAATGCGAGGGCGTGGAAAATATCCCCGCCGAAGGGGCGGTCATCGTGGCGCCGAACCACAAGAGCAATTTCGACCCGCCGGCCATCGGCGTATGCTCGCCCCGTATCGTCCACTACATGGCCAAGGAGGAGCTTTTCCGGAATCCCGTATTCGCCGCGGCGATTCGGTATTTCGGGACATTCCCGGTCAAGCGGGGCGCGGTGGACCGGGCCGCGGTGCGGCAGGCGCTCAGGGAGCTGAAGGAAGGCCAGCCGCTGGGGATTTTCCCGGAGGGGACGCGCACCCACGGCAACCGCATCGGGCGCTTCCATGACGGCATGGCCTCTCTGGCGCTCATGACGGGCACGCCGGTGCTGCCTGTGGCGGTGATCGGCACGGAGCATCTGCCGAAAAAGGACGGACCGCTGGCGGTGGTTTTCGGGAAGCCCATCCCGGTGGAAAAGGCACGGCCGACGCCGGAGGCCATGAAAGAGGTCAATGATAAGGTAAGAGAAGAGCTGCTGCGGCTCCGGGCGGACTATTATGAGAGAGCGGGCTGGCAGCCGAAAGACTGAACGGACACGGAGGCTGTATGGAAATTTATAAAGCGAGGGAAATGGGATTCTGCTACGGCGTGCGCCGGGCGATGAAGCTTGCCATGGACACGGCGGCGTCGGGGAAGCCGGCGGCCACGCTGGGGCCGCTCATCCACAATCCGCAGGTGGTGGCCCGGCTTACGGCGCAGGGCGTGCCGGCTCTGTCTGATTTGTCAGAATTTCATGATAAAATTGTCATTATCCGCTCGCATGGTGTGGGGCCTTCGTGCTATAATGATATCAAGTGCAAAAATCTGGCCTTGGTAGATGCTACCTGCCCTTTCGTCATGCGGAATCAGCAGATCACAAAGGAGCTCGTAGCAGAAGGACATCAGGTTGTGCTCATCGGTGAAAAAAATCATCCTGAAATGAAGAGTGTCGCAGAGTGGGCGAGAGGCCGGTCCTGGCTGATCGAATCCCTGGACGATGTGGCAGCGCTTCCCCATATGGCAGAAGCACACATTGTAATTCAAACGACTTTCTCGGAAACTCTTGCGGAAGAGCTGATCGCAGCTGTTTCAGAAAAGGCTGATAAGGTGGAGGTCCACAAGACGATCTGCCGCGCGACGTCGGACCGGCAGCATGCTGCAAGGGAACTGGCGAAGCAGATGGATGTCATGATCGTCATCGGCGGGCATAACAGCGCCAACACGACCCGGCTTGCAGAAGTGTGCCGGGAAGAAGGTGCGGTGACCTATCACATTGAAACGGCGGCGGAGCTCCGTCCCACATGGTTTCACCACCAGGACAAGGTTGGCATCACCGCCGGTGCTTCCACACCGGACTGGATCATAGAGGAGGTAGTTTGTATTATGGAAGACATGAGTAAGCTGTTGGAATCGGAAGACATCAATCTTGATGTGAAGAAAGGCAGCGTTGTTAACGGCAAGGTGGTAGAGGTATTCGACAACAAGGCATACATCTCCTTCGGCTACAAGACCGAAGCGATTCTGCCCGTACACGAATATGCCTATCCGGTGCCGGAATCCCTGAAAGACGTACTGAAAGTCGGCGATGAGCTCCGCGTACAGGTCATCAACGCCATCCGCGAAGACAGCCCGATTTACGTATCCAAGATCAAAGTCGATCGTCTCGCTGACTGGGACATCGTAGAAGAAGCATTTGAAAAGAACGAAGCCGTCGAATGCGAAGGCGTGGAAGCCATCAAAGTTGGCCTGCTCGTTCAGATCAAATCCCTGCGCGGCTTCATTCCGCTGTCTCAGGGCGATCTCCGCTTCGTTCATTCCCTGGCCAACCTCGTTGGCCAGACCTTCCAGGCCAAGATTCTGGAAGTCGACCGTGCAAAGAACCGTCTCGTTCTTTCCCGCAAGGCTGTACTGGAAGAAGCTCGCGACAGCGAACTGGACGTACTGGAAACCGCTTATCAGAACGGCGAAGTGCTGCAGGGCATCGTAAAGAAGATCATGCCGTACGGCGCATTCGTCAATGTCAACGGTGTGGAAGGCCTGCTCCACATTTCCGATATTTCCTGGAAGAAGATCGGCAAAGTGGAAGACGTTCTCCAGCCTGAACAGGAAATCGATGTCAAGATCAAATCCTTCGACAAGGAAAAACAGAGAATTTCCTTCTCTCACAAGGAATGCCTGCCGGATCCGTGGGAAACTTCCATCCATGAACATGCCATTGATGACGTGGTAGAAGCCAAGGTTGTCAAGGTTCTGGAATTCGGCGTGATCGTTGAACTGGAAGACGGCCTGACCGGTCTGCTCCACATCAATGAAATGACCCGCGACCACAACCGCAAACCGGGCGATATCTGCGCTCTGGGCGATGTAATCAAAGTCCGTATCATCGGCATTGATGAAAACAGAAAGAGAATCAGCTTCTCCCTCGTAGAAGCCGCTTCTCACGAAGCAGCGGAAGAAGAATAATCTCCGTCTGACACGCTAAAAGAAAAAGTCCCGCGCGAGCAGGACTCCATGAGAATGCGGGAGCTGTCGTCCTCCGGGCGATGGCTGCCGCATATCTTTTTTTCTTGAGGAGGGACTGAGGCGGTCGGTCTTCCCTGAAGGGAAAAAGCCATGGGCGCCGTGTCTTGAGAAAATAAATGTTTTGTGCTATGTATGATATGATATGTATCCGGCGGGAGGCCTGCGGATCTCCGGCAGGCGCCCTTTCTGTAAACAAGAGGTGAAACTGTGAGCAAACCACTGGTAGCCATCGTCGGGCGGCCGAATGTCGGCAAATCGACGCTCATCAACGGGCTGGCCCAGCGCCGCGTGTCCATCGTGGAGGATATCCCCGGTGTGACGCGGGACCGCATTTACTGCGACGTGCGCTGGCTGGACCGGGAATTTACGCTGATCGACACAGGCGGCATCGAATTTCGCAACGAGTCGGATCAGATGGTGGACGGCATCCGCCAGCAGGCGCAGCTGGCCATCGAAGAAGCGGATGTCATTATTTTCGTGACCGATGCGCGGAGCGGCGTCACTCACGATGACGAGGTCATTGCAGGAATGCTGCGCCGTGTGGGGAAGCCGGTCATCCTAGCGGTCAATAAGGTGGACAGCGCCAATCAGGAAATGGACGTGTACGAATTCTATTCGCTGGGACTGGGCGAGCCCATCGGCATTTCCGCGGTGAATCACCTGAGCTTCGGCGATCTGCTGGACCGCGTGACGGAGGGCTTCCCGTCCGTGACGGAGCGTTCGGAGAATGATCCCATCCGGGCGGCCATCATCGGCCGGCCGAATGTGGGGAAATCCACGCTGATCAATGCGCTCCTCGGCTATGAACGGTCTCTGGTGGCCGATGAATGGGGCACCACCCGCGACGCGGTGGACTCGGTCTGGAAGTATCAGGGCAAGGAATTTATCCTCGTCGATACGGCCGGGATGCGCCGGAAGGGGAAGATCTCCGACACGCTGGAAAAATACAGCGTGATCCGCTCCATCCGCGCCATCGACAACTGCGACGTGGCGGTGCTTGTGATCGATGCGCGGGACATGATCACCGAGCAGGACAAGAAGATCGCCGGCTATGTCCATGAAGCGGGGAAGGGCCTGATCATTCTGGTCAATAAATGGGATGCCGTGGAGAAGGACAACAACACCATGGTCCATTACACGGAGGACATCCGGAAGGCGCTGCCCTTTGCGCAGTATGCGCCGGTGCTTTTCGGCTCGGCCCTGACGAAGCAGCGCATCCACAAGCTGGCAGACCTCCTTTTCTATGTGGCGGATCAGCACAGCATGCGCATTTCCACCAGTGTTCTGAATGATCTGCTGGATGATGCCAAAATGGTCAATCCGCCGCCGGCTCATGCGGGCCGTGTGGCCAAGATCTACTATATGACGGAAGTGGGCATCCGTCCGCCGACGTTCGTTCTTTTTGCCAACGACGCCAATCTCATCCATTTCTCGTACGTCCGGTTCATCGAAAACCGGCTCCGCGAGTCCTTCGGCTTTGAGGGATCGCCGATCCGCATCATCGTGCGCAGCAAGAAAGACGGTGACGATTTATGACCGGCTTTTCGCCTGTGCTCCTGGCGTTCTGCGCGGCGGCGTACATTCTGGGGGCCATCCCGTCGGGCTATATCATCGGGAAGGTCTTCTACGGCGTAGACCTGAAAACGGTGGGCAGCGGCAATATCGGTGCGACAAATGCGTACCGCGTCCTCGGTGCGAAGGCCGGGCTTTCCGTATTCCTCTGTGATTTCTTCAAGGGCGTTCTCGCCGTCTATCTCGGCGGTCTGGGAGGCAATGAGTTCGCCATGGTGCTCTGCGCGCTCTTTGTGATCGTAGGGAATGACTGGTCCGTCTTTCTGCACTTCAAAAGCGGCCGCGGTGTGGCCTGCGGTGTAGGGGCCTTTGCGTGCCTCTGGCCGCCGGCGGCGCTCGGAGCTTTTCTCGTGTGGCTGGTCATTTTCCTCTGCACGAAAATCGTTTCTCTTTCTTCCATCTGCGCGGCGCCGGTGGTGCCGCTGGTGATCTTTTTCATGGACGGGCCGATGGAGTTCACCCTGTTCGGCGCACTGGCGGCGGCGGTGATCATCTTCAAGCACAAGGACAATATCGGCCGTCTGCTGCGGGGCGAAGAAAAGAAAATTACCCATGAAAAGAGGCCGTCCTGATGAAACTATCGATGATCGGCGCCGGCGGCTGGGGCACGGCCATGGTCAGCCTGCTCGCCGGGAACAATCCGGATGTCTGGCTCTACTGCCGGAATCCGGCCAAGGCGGTCCGCCTGCGGGAGACGCGGGAAAATACGGACTATCTTCCGGGATGCCGCATCCCGGAATCGGTGCACATCACGAGTGATCTGGAAGAAGCGGTGCGCGGCGCGGCGTGCTGCATCCTCTGCACGCCCTCCGGCGTGGTGGAGGATACGGCCGCTTCCATCGCACCGTACCTTCAGAAGGATGCCGTGGTGGTGTCCGCCTCCAAGGGGCTGGCCTCTCACGGCGGGCTCCGCCTGTCTCAGGTGATCGGGGAACGGCTGCAGGGCATCACGGACCGCATCGTGGCCCTCTCCGGACCGAACCATGCGGAGGAAGTGGGGCGGGGCCTTCCCGCGGCGGCGGTGGCGGCCTCTTCCGTCCCGTCGGCGGTGGCTCTCGTGCAGGACATCTACATGAGTCCCGTATTCCGCGTGTATCGGAGCAATGACATCATCGGCGTGGAATACGGCGGCGCCCTGAAAAACATCATGGCGCTGGCCTGCGGCGTTCTCGACGGCATGGGGCTGGGCGACAACAGCCGGGCGGCCCTCATGACGCGGGGACTGGTGGAAATGACCCGCTTCGGCATCCACTTCGGGGCGCAGACGAGCACCTTCTTCGGCCTGTCCGGCATGGGGGATCTCATTGCGACCTGCACCAGCACGCACAGCCGGAATCATGCGGCGGGGCTCCTGCTGGCGGAAGGAAAGACGGCGGAGGAGATCCTCTCGGGAACGAACATGGTTGTGGAGGGCATCCGCACGGCGGGCATCGTCCATGACATCGCCGAAAAGGAAGGCATCCAGATGCCCATTACGGATGAAGTGTACCGTGTCCTTCAGGGAGAACACACGCCGCAGGACGCGCTGGCCCAGCTCATGTCCCGGGCCAAAAAATCCGAATCGGAGATCTTTCTCACCGGGGCGGAGCTCCATCAGTAAGCAGAAATCAGCGGAAAAGCGGCTCCGTTTTTCCCGGAAGGGAATGGAATTTCAATGTACCGCTTTGAAGCAGTTATGATATAATACATGGAAGAGCAATTATGATCCGAATCATTGGAGGAAGTGCCAAGGGAGTCAGTCTGGCTGCTCCGCAGGGCATGAATACCCGGCCGACGCTGGGACGCACCAGAGAAAGCATTTTCAATGTTCTCGCCAATGTGGGGCTCCTGGAAACAAAAGTGCTGGATATCTTTGCCGGTACGGGCGCGCTGGGACTGGAGGCGGTCAGCCGGGGGGCTGAGGAAGCCGTCCTGATCGACCAGGCCACGGGACGCATCCTTCGGGAAAACGTCCGGCGGTGCCGTGCGGAAGGAAAGGTCCGCATTCTCCAGAAGGACGCAGAACGGGCGCTGCTTTCCCTGAAAGGCGAGACCTTTGACTATATCTTTCTGGACCCGCCGTACAGGAAAGGCTATGTGAACGAGATCCTGCACACCGTCATTGAGCTGGGACTTCCCGCTGAAGGGGCTGTCATAATTGCAGAACATGTCAGCGCAGAGCCGCTGGATTTCTCCATGCTGGGAGACAATGTATCCCTGTGGAAGGAGAAAAAATGCGGAGAGACTGTGGTGACGTATCTTCTCTATAAAAAGTTTTGAAGGTGAATGTATGAAAATTGCCATCTGCCCGGGCAGCTTTGATCCGGTGACCTATGGGCACCTGAACATCATTGAAAGAAGCGCAGCGCTTGTCGATAAACTGATTGTTGCCGTATTCCGCAATCCCAATAAGCACTCCATGTTCACCATGGAAGAACGGCTGGATATGCTGAAAGAAACGACAAAGCACCTTCCGAATGTGGAAGTGGACGCCTTCGACGGGCTGCTGAATGAATATGCAGAGGCCAAAAACTGCCATCTCCTCGTCCGCGGCCTGCGGGCCTTCAGCGATTTTGAATATGAATTTCAGCGGGCGCTCCTGCTGAAAAAAGTCAATCCCAAGCTGGAGACCGCGTTTTTCATGACCGATGGACAATATTCTTTTCTGAGTTCTACCGGCGTGCGTGAACTGGCATGCTTTGGCGGCAACGTCTCTGAACTGGTACCGCCTTATGTCCAGCACGTGATTGAAGCCAAATTTAAATCTGATAAAAGCGAGGCGTGAAAATGGATACGAAAAAATTACTGGAAGAACTGGAAAATGTAGTGGTCAATGCCAAGAACATTCCATTCACCACGAAAAAAGCCGTCGATGAAGAAGAGGTGACGCGCCTCATTGATGCCATCAACCAGTCTCTCCCCAATGAACTGGACAACGCCAAGCGCATCGTTGCCGATAAAGAAAGAATCCTTCTGGATGCAGAAAAGAAGGCCGACGACACCATCGCACAGGCGAAGGACTACATCGCCCGCATCACTGAAGAGAGCGAACTGGTCAAACAGGCGCAGGAACGGGCCAATCAGATCATTTCCTCTGCCAATGCATCGGCAGAAGAGCTCCGCACCAGCTCCGTCACCTATGCGACGGACGTACTGAAATACGTGGAGACCAACATGGAAAACATGCTGGACACGCTGAAAAAGAACCGCCAGAGCCTGATCGATTCCAATGCCGCCGCACAGCAGCAGAATCAGGACGACGACCAGCACTGATACGAAAAAATAAAAGCTTCCCGGGAGGGAGGCTTTTATTTTGTGGTTTCGGGCATCTGCGGGATTTCTTGCAAGGTGCAGAGGGGCATGCTATAATTAACGTGTAATTATCTGATTTTCATACGATTCCATGAAGTGAGCTGCGGCTCACTTTTTGTTATAGTGGTATCTTTTGCAAAAGGGAGGGATCGGAATTCATGGCGCATAAGGACATTGAGCGGGCGGCGGAGGAACTGCTGACGCCTCTGCTGGAAGCGGAAGGCATCGAGATCGTGGATGTGGAGTACGTGAGAGAGCGGAACTGGATTCTTCGTCTTTTCATTGACAAGGACGGCGGCGTGGATCTGAACGACTGCCAGAAGGTGAGTGAAGAGGCGGGCCGGCTTCTGGATGAAAAGGATCTGATTCCGGACAATTACATGCTGGAGGTCTCTTCTCCGGGCGTGGACCGGGTCATCAAAAAGGACCGCGACTTTGTGCGGTTCGCCGGCTCGGAAGTGGATGTGAAGCTGTTTGCCCCGCTGACGGAGGGCGACAAGGCCAGTAAGGCCTTCACCGCCGTGCTGGACGGGCTGACGGAGTCGGGCGATGTGGCGCTTCATAAAGAGGATGGCGAGGCGCTTGTCATTCCCAGAAATAAAGTATCGCAGATCAGACTGCATTTTTCTTTTTAACGCAGGAGGCAGAATCAATCGTGAATGAACAGTTATTGAATGCAGTGGAAGTATTGGTAAAGGCAAAAAAAGTTCCGGAAAGCGTGGTATTCAGCGCGCTGGAATCGGTGCTTCTGACGGCATACAAGAGAGAAACGGGAAGCAATGCCAATACGTCTGTCAGCATTGACCGCACGACAGGGGAATATCATATCTATGCAGAAAAAAATGTCGTGGAAACCGTTGATCCTGAATCGGAAAATGCAGCCAGCCAGATCTCCGTGGCGGATGCAAAGAAGATCAATCCGATGTATGAAGCGGGAGATATCCTGCAGATCGAAGTGACGCCGAAGAATTTCGGACGCATGGCGGCCCAGACGGCAAAGCAGGTGATGATCCAGAAACTGCGTGAAGCGGAACGGGGCGTGATCTATGATGAATTTTCCGGCCGTGAGGGCGATGTGATCACCGGCACAGTGAAATGGAGCGAATCCCGTACGATTTTCGTAGACCTCGGACGGGTGGAAGGCATCCTTCCCTTTACGGAACAGACGGAAGGCGAATCGTTCCAGCCCAATGACAAGATCAAATGCTATGTAAAGGAAGTACGGAAGACCACGAAGGGACCGGAGATCATTCTGTCCCGGACGCATCCCGGCCTGCTGAAGCGCCTCTTTGAGCTGGAGGTGCCGGAAATTTACAGCGGCACGGTGGAAATCAAATCGGTGGTCCGTGAGGCAGGCTCCCGTTCCAAGATCGCAGTCTATGCGATGGACCCCACGGTGGATCCGGTGGGCGCGTGCGTCGGACCGAAGGGACAGCGCGTACAGAATATCGTAAACGAGCTGCACGGTGAAAAGATCGACATCGTGCGTTGGGATGAAGATCCGGCCATTTACATCGCCAATGCCCTGTCTCCGGCCAAGGTGGTATCCGTATCGGTAGCGGATGAGGACAAGGCGTCCTATGTCATCGTAGAGGATTACCAGCTGTCGCTGGCTATCGGCAAGGCAGGACAGAATGCGCGTTTGGCAGCCAAGCTGACCGGCTGGAAGATCGATATCAAGAGCGAATCCCAGGCAGCGGAGGAAGGCTTCGGCGCAGAGGATGACGATGATATTCTCGGTGATATTGAAGCGGAAGGCGAAGTACAGACGGGGGATCAGTCATGAAGGTCAGAAAAATCCCCATGCGCAAATGTGTGGGCTGCGGAGAGCTGCATCCGAAAAAGGAACTGATCCGGATCGTGGCGCTGCCCACCGGTGAAATCGAGGTGGACCGCACCGGAAAGCAGTCCGGGCGGGGCGTCTACATCTGCGATAAAGAGGAATGCTTCAAGAAGGCCTATGAGTCGCACGGACTGGAACGCTCTCTGAAGCGGCCGGTATCCCGCGAGGTGTATGAAGCGCTGCAGGAATCGCTGAGCCACCATGAATGACAAAGCAATCTACCAGTTCCTCGGGCTGGCGCAGAAGGCAGGATTTCTTCTGTCGGGCAGCGAGCAGCTCATGGACGGTTTGAGACATAAAAAAGGAACGCTTCTCCTCATTACGGAGGATGCGTCGGAACGGACAGCCGGAGAGTACCGGGCCATTGCGGAACGGAACCGCATCCCCTGGCGGACTTTCGGCGAAAAGGAAAAATTGGGACAGGCTCTGGGCAAGGGCGTGCGGACTGCGGTGCTGATCACGGACAGCGGATTTGGTCAGGCGGTCTGCCGGAAGCTGGATGCCGGTCGTTAGGAGGCTGCGTATGCATAAATACAGAATCTATGAATTAGCTAAAATATACGGAAAAACCAGTGAGGAGGTCATCGGCATCTTGAAAAAGCATCAGTATGAGGTGAGCAAGGCGGCCAACAGTGTCGATGAAAAGGCAAAGGCTGTCCTCGACCGGGAACTGGGCGCAAAGGACGGAAAGAAAGCGGCAAAGAAGCCTGCTTTCCGGACGGTCCGCTTCGACAGCAAGGGACGTCCGCAGGATGGAAAGGGACAGGGCGGTTTCTCTTCCTCCTATTCCACGGATCAGGCTGAGCAGGAAGCCAGCGCAGCCAGAGCCCAGGCGGCGAAGAAGGAAGCGGCTCCGGCACCGGCTGCCAGACCGGCAGAATCGAAAAAGCCTGCGCACGGCGAGGAGCGGGGCGCACAGCGTCCGCAGGAACGCCGTCAGGACGGACACGGGGCGCGGAATGACCGCCCGCAGAGAAATGGCGACCGCCCGCAGCGTCCGCAGGGACAGCGCCAGGACAACCGCTCCGCATCGGGCAGCCGTCCTGCAAGAGGCGGCGACCGTCCGCAGAGAAGCGGCGACCGTCCGAAGGCAGGCTTTACGCCCAACCGTGCCAAACCGGCACAGGCGGCTCCGGCACCGGTGCAGGAAACGCGGCGGGATGCCAAGCCGGCCAAGAAGAGCAAGAAGGACTATGAACGCAGCCGCAGGGAAAAGGAAGGTACGTCCCTGATGGCGCAGTCCATGAAGCAGAATAAAAAGAAGAAACATATTTCGGAAAAGAAGTCCGCTTCCTATCCGACAGAGGTGACACTGCCGCCGAGCACGACGGTCAAGGAACTGGCAGAACTGTTCGGACGTGAAGTGAGCGAGATCATCATGCATCTGATGAAGCTGGGCATCATGGCCACCATCAACCAGAACGTGGACCCCGATGCGGCCGCTCTGCTGGCTGATGATTTCGGCATCACCCTCCTTGAACCGGAAAAGACGGTGGACCCGACGGAATACATTCCGGCTCCGGATGATCCGCGGTTCCTGAAGCCCCGTCCGCCGGTGGTCACCATCATGGGCCACGTCGACCACGGCAAGACGACCCTGCTGGATGCACTCCGTGAAACGAACGTGGCTGCTCACGAAGCAGGGGGCATCACCCAGCGCATCGGTGCGTATCAGATCCGCTACAAGAACCAGAAGATCACTTTCCTGGATACGCCTGGTCACGAAGCCTTCACCGCCATGCGCAACCGCGGCGCGCAGATCACGGACATTGCGGTCATCATCGTAGCGGCTGATGACGGCGTCATGCCGCAGACGATCGAAGCGATCAACCATGCAAAGAGCGCCAAGGTGCCGATCCTCGTGGCCATCAACAAGATCGACAAGCCCGGCGCCAACCCTGACCACATCAAGGAAGAGCTGTCTCATCAGGGCCTCATTGCCGAAGACTGGGGCGGCGACGTCATCATGGTCCCGATTTCCGCCAAGAAGCGCATCGGACTGGATGACCTCCTCGACAACATCCTCCTGCTGGCGGAAATGGAAGAGCTGAAGGCCAATCCGCGCCGCGAAGCCTATGGCGTCGTCGTGGAAGCCCAGCTGGATAAGGGCCGCGGTCCTGTCATGAACGTTCTCGTACAGAACGGCACGCTCCATGTGGGCGACGGCATCCTGGCCGGCAAGTGCTGGGGCCGCGTCCGTGCCATGGCCAATGAGAACGGCCGGAAGCTGAAATCGGCAGAACCGTCCGCTCCGGCGGAAATCCTCGGCATGAGCAGCGTGCCAGAAGCAGGGGACCATTTCTATGTGATGGATGAAAGAAAAGCCCGTGAAATCGCGGAAATGAGAGCGGTCCGTGCGAAGGAAGCAGAACGGAGCAAGGTCCAGAAGATCACCCTCGACAACATCTTCGAAAAGATCAAGGAAGGGGAAATGAAGGAACTGGATATCATCATCAAGGCCGATGTACAGGGCTCTGTGGAAGCGCTGCAGCAGTCGCTGGAAAGCATCAAGAGCGAAAAGGTGCGCATTTCCGTGGTACACTCCGCAGTAGGCGCCATCAGCGAATCCGATGTCATGCTGGCATCGGCGTCCAATGCGCTGATCATCGGCTTCAATGTCCGCCCGGATGCGAATGCCCGGAAGATCGCGGAACAGGAAAAGGTGGATATCCGTCTGTACCGTGTCATCTATGATGTCATCAATGATGTGAAGGCTGCTATGGCAGGCCTCCTGGCGCCGACCATCAAGGAAGTGCTCCTCGGCCATGCGGAAGTCCGTCAGGTCATCCATACGCCGAAGGTCATCGTCGCCGGCTCGTATGTGCAGGATGGCAAGATCACGAGCAACTGCCAGATCCGTATTGTCCGTGACGGCATCGTCATTCACGAAGGCAAGATGGCATCGCTCCGCCGCTTCAAGGATGACGTGAAGGAAGTCACCGAGGGCTATGAATGCGGCATTGCCATTGATAACTACCGGGATGTGAAGGAAGGCGACCAGCTGGAAGCCTTCAAGCTGCAGGAAGAAGCAGCGGAACTGGAATAAGAGTCCGCGCTTCGGGGCGGCCTGTCCCGTCTTTGCAGATGCGCCGCCTTTCGGGGCGGCGCACTTTTTATACAGAGAGAAGGAGACATCATGTCTGAACTACGCGTCAGAAAAATACAGGAATTCATCAAGCAGGAAGTGGGGCAGATGCTTCTCCGCGACCTGAAAGACCCGCGGCTGGGATTTATCACCGTTACCGGGGTCAAGCTTACCGGCGACCTCCGGGAGGCTGTGATCTATGTGAGCCTCTTCGGCAAGGAAGAAGAGAAAAAAGCCTCCATGGATGCACTCAATCAGGCGAAGGGCTTCATCCGCCGCGAGCTGGGGCAGCGGCTCAAGGTGTACTACACGCCGAGCATTTTCTTTGCGGAGGATACCTCGCTGGATTACGGCATGCACATTGAAGGGCTGCTGAAAAAAATTCAGAAGGAAGAGAAATCTCATGAAGATCAGTAAGGAAGAAGCGGCGGAATTTCTCCGGACCCACGAACGGTTCCTCCTCGTGGGACATATCCATCCGGACGGCGACGATATCGGCTCCATCGTCGCGCTGGGCAATGTACTGGAAGCCATGGGCAAGACCGTGGACCGCGTCATCGCGGACCCGGTGCAGGAACGGTTTCAGTTCCTGCCTTCCGTGAAATCCATCCGGACCTCCATTCCGGACGGCGCGTCCTATGATGCGATCGTATTCACCGATCTGTCGAATATCGAACGGGGCGGCGGCTTTGATTTTCCGAAGGTGCCGAGCCTCTGCATCGATCATCACGTGTCCAATACGGAATACACGGACTATCTGTACCTGCGGGCAGACTATGCGGCGACGGCGGAAATGCTGGCGGAGCTCTTTCTGGACGGCGGCTTCCCGCTGGATCAGGAAGCGCGGAATGCGCTCTATATGGGCATCGGAACGGACAGCGGATTTTTCAAATTCAGCAACACCTCCGCCCACACGCTGCTCATGGCGAGCCGTCTGGTGGAGGGCGGCGCCGAGCCGGCTTTCATCACCAATCATCTGGATGTGACCACGCGGGTCTCCATGGAGGTGTACCGCCGCGTGCTGGACACGCTTCATTATGCCTGCGGCGGAAAGATCGGTCTGGCGGCCATGGATGCCACGTCCATGGAGATGGACGGAGAAAATTCCGATTACTATGTGAGCATTCCCCGCCGGGTGGAGGGCGTGGAGATCGGCGTGCTCTTCAAGGCAGACGGTCCGGAAACGACGCGTCTGTCCATCCGGTCCCGGGCCTATGCCAATGTGTCGGAGCTGGCGGCGCATTTCGGCGGCGGCGGCCACGTGCGCGCGGCCGGCTGCACGATCCATCTCCCCATGGCGGAGGCGGAAGCGGCGTTCCTCGCAGAAGCGGAGAAGTACATCTGATGGACGGCGTCCTGAATGTACTGAAGCCGGCGGGTATGACTTCCTTTGATGTGATCGCCTGCCTGCGCCGGATCTACGGACAGAAAAAAATCGGCCACGGCGGCACGCTGGACCCGCTGGCGGCGGGCGTGCTGCCCGTATTTCTCGGCCGGGCGGCGCGGCTCATCGAGTATGCGCCCATTCACCGGAAGACCTATGAGGCGGAATTTCTCATGGGTCTGGGCACCGATACAGAGGATGTGTCCGGCCATATCCTGCACCGAGGACCGGTGCTGGCGGACCGGGCCCGGTGGGATGACATCGCAAAACAGTTCACCGGCCATATCCGGCAGGTGCCGTCCGCCTTTTCCGCCAAGCCGATCGGCGGCCGCCGCGCCTATGATCTGGCCCGGGCGGGGCAGGAGGTGAAGCTCGCGCCGAAGGACGTGACGATTTTTGATCTCACGATCCGGGAGATGAAGCCGCCTTATCTGCGGTTGTCTGTGACCTGCTCGTCCGGCACCTATGTGCGGGCGCTGGGCCGTGACATGGGGCAGGCGGCGGGCTGCCCGCTCACCATGTCTTTTCTGGTGCGCACGGCCATGGGGCCGTTTTCCATCGGAGAGGCAAAGACGCTGGAGGAGATCGAGGCCGATCCGGCAGGGGTGCTGATGAAGGACCTGCGGGTGCTCCTGTCGGCGCTGACCTCTGTGGAGCTGGAATCCGGCGGGGCGGCGGACTTCCTGCAGGGGAAGCGGCTGCGGACGGCGCTGGCTGACGCGGAGGAGGCCGCGGTCTACGGGCCGCAGGGATTCCTCGGCATCGCGGCCATCCGGCGCGGCGTCATTCATCCGAAAAAGGTGTTTTCCTGATGGCAGCGGAGAGAACAATGCAGCTGGTACATGATCTGAGAGACGTGCGCGGCCCGGAGCCGCTGGTCCTGGCAGTGGGCTTTTTTGATGGATTTCACCGGGGCCATCAGGCGGTGCTGGAGGAAGCGCGGCGCATGGCGGCGGCACTGGGGGCTTCTGCCGGCGTGGTGACCTTTTCTCCGCATCCGGCGACGGTGCTCCATCCCGGACAGCCGGTGCACCTCTTGCAGACAGAGGAAGAGAAGGAGCAGCTGATGGCCGGGCTGGGGATGAAGCTGGCGGTCATTCTCCGGCCGACCCGGGAATTTCTCGGTGAATCGGCGGAGACCTTTCTCCAGAGTCTGAGGGAGATTCCCGGACTGCGGGGCATCGTGTGCGGTGAGAATTTTACCTTCGGCGCCGGAGCGGCGGGCACGCCGGAGGAGCTGGTGCGGTATTTTGCAGGAACGGATGTCTCCGTGTCCGTGGTGCCGCTCATGCGAAGTGAGGCTATCGGCGGCCGGGTGATCAGCAGCACGAAGATCCGCCGGCTCGTGCAGGAAGGGGACATGCGGACGGCGGCCTGCCTGCTGGGGCGGCCTTATGTGCTGTCCGGCGGCGTGACGCGGGGCTTCCGCCGGGGCACGGAGGATACGGGATTTCCCACAGCCAATCTGTCTTTCGGGGAAGAACGGGTTCTCCCCGCAGACGGTGTGTACGCTGCCTTTGCACAGATCCGGGGGCGGAAGTATCCGGCGGTGACCAATGTGGGATGCAATCCCACATTCGGCAATACAGAGCGTACGGTGGAGACCTTCATTCTCCATTTTGACACCATGATTTATGACGAGGCTTTTTCCGTGGAGTTCGTGGAACGGCTCCGCGGGGAGATCCGCTTCCCTTCGGCGGCAGCGCTGGCGGCGCAGATCACACAGGATGTGGCGCGGGCAGAGCGCATTCTGGCGGAGGAATTACAGCAAAAAGGATAGAGCGGCGTGCTTTATCCTTTTTTCCGGTCTCGTTGACGGAAATTTTACGAAGCCTTTGTATACTGCATAGAAATCAACCAATGGGAGGCATCATGACAAAGAATGAATTCATGAACAGGCTGGCGGAAAATCCCCGGTGGGCGCCGGGCTGGGACGCCATCGAAGCGGAATTTGGCCGGCTCTATCCCGGTGCGGACCCGGAGCATTTTGCCACGGCCGTGGAGGCACGGGCGGCCATGGGCGGCGATCAGTATCTCGACGGGTATTCCTTCTACCCGCTTCCGGACGGCGGCATGCACATCGTGACCTTCGGACTGTCAGAGCTCTACGGGAACCGGCGTGCCTTCGGCGGGCAGTGGAGCGGAAAGGGTTGCGAGCTCACCATGAAGGTACGGGAGACCATGGCCGGCGATGCGCTGTGGGCCTGTGATCTCCTGTCCGCCGCTGCGAAGTGGGTCCATGAGGGGCACCGCCATCTCATGCCGTATCAGATCCTCGATGCGGAGGCGCTGGGCATTTCCCGTGCGACCGATACGCCGGTCGCGGGCATTCTGCTGGTGCCGGATCGCGCCGCAGAAACGCTGCACACCCTGTACGGGAAGGTACAGTTCCTGCAGGTGCTGGCGTTGACAAAGGGACAGATGGACCGGCTCCTCAGCGGCAGCGGCGTGCAGGCCGTGTATGAAGCGGAAATGAAGCCCCGCATCGGCTGCGGATTTTTTGACTGGCAGAACGGCTGAAGCAAATAGCAGACATAATAAAAGGACAATCCTACAGGATTGTCCTTTTATTATGTCTGTGTGTCCGGATCACTGATGGCGCGGACGGAGATCGTCAGAGGTGAGCGTGCCCTCCTTGGCGCGCTGGGCAAATTCCGCCGTCGCGGTGAAGAGCACGTCGCTGGAGCTGTTCAGTGCGGTCTCGCAGGCATCCTCGAGGACGCTGATGACGAAGCCGACGCCGACCACCTGCATGGCGATGTCATTGCCGATGCCGAAGGAGGCGCACGCTACCGGAATGAGGAGCAGGGAGCCGCCGGCCACACCGGAAGCGCCGCAGGCGCCGATGGAGGAAACGATGCAGAGCAGCAGCGCAGTGGGAAGATCCACCTCGATGCCCAGCGTGTGGGCCGCTGCGAGGGCCAGCACGGAGATCGTGATGGACGCGCCGGCCATATTGATGGTGGCGCCCAGCGGAATGGAAATGGTGTAGGTATCCGGATTGAGGCCCAGACGTTTGCAGAGATTCAGATTGACCGGGATATTGGCCGCAGAGCTTCTGGTGAAGAAGGCGTAGACGCCGGATTCACGGATGGTGGCCCATACGAGCGGATAGGGGTTCTTGCGGATGTTCAGGAATACGATGAGCGGATTCATGAGAAGGGCCACGAAGAAATAGGACGCGATGAGGACGCCCAGCAGCTGGATGTAGCCGAGGAGGGCAGAGAGGCCGCTCGTTCCGACGGACTGGGCAACAAGGCCCATGATGCCCACCGGTGCGCAGCGGATGACCCACTGCACCACGGAGGTAATGCTTTTGGCGATGTCATTCAGAAAGGCCTTCGTTCCGGGTGTTCCAGCGCTGCGGAAGGCGATGCCCATGATGATGGCCCAGCCGAGAATGCCGATGTAGTTGGCATTGAGAATCGCAGAGACCGGATTGTCCACGACGCTCAGGATGAGATTGTGCAGGACCTCCACGATGCCGCTCGGCGGTTTGATCTCCGCATTGGCCACCTGCAGATGCAGCGTGGACGGGAAGAGGAAAGACAGCGTGACCCCCACGAGAGACGCGCAGAAGGTGCCGAGAAGATACAGAAGGATGACCGGCTTCATGTTGGCATTGCCGCCGGCCCGCTTCTGGGCCATGGCATTCATGACGAGGAAAAAGACCAGCACCGGAGCGACGCCTTTCAGAGCGCGCACGAAGAGGTCGGCGAAAATGGTGAGCACCGGCACGAGAGACGGCACAAAGACCGCGATCAGAATGCCGATGACGAGCCCCACGGCGATCTGTTTGATCAGAGCGACGCGGCCCAGATAATTTTTAATGGCTGTAAACAAAGAGATTCCCCCTTTTCATGGTTTTTAAATTTTTCGATGGATAATTACACACAGTATACCCCAGTCTATTTCCGGTGGCAAGCTCAGAATGATTTATAAACATATATTTATACAGAAAATAGATAATACGCATCTGTGAGACAGGAATGCCGGCCGGCGGATTCGGGCCGGATACGGCCTGTCGTGTGCAGGCGCCGGGGGTTTATGTTAAAATAATTGTGTATGCAATCGGTACGGAGGCTGTCGGCAGACGGCTCCGCAGGAGGAATCTATGGAACGAATTGGTTTGCTTGCCGGCGTGGGAACGCTCCCCGTGGAATTTCTGCAGGCCGCTCAGGCGCAGGGCTATGAAGTGGTGTGCATCGCGGTCATTCCCGGCGTGGACCCCCGGCTGAAGGAGCTGGCCAATGTCTACTATGACATCAATGTGGCCAAGCTGAACCGGATCATCCGGACGCTTACGGAGGAGCATGTCCGGGAAGTGACGATGCTGGGCAAGGTGACGAAGGAATGGCTCTTCAAGGGCCTGCACCTGCCGGATATGCGCGCCCTGAAGCTGCTGAACCGGCTGCGGAACCGCAAGGATGATACGATCATGCTGGCCATCGTGGATGAGTTGGCAAAGGACGGCATTTCCGTGCTGGATCAGACGAAATATCTGAAGCCGCTCATGCCGGGGCCGCAGGTCTTCACAAAGAAGAAGCCTACGGAAGATCAGATGAAGGATGTAGCGTACGGCTTCTGCACGGCAAAGATGCTGGGCGGCATGGATATCGGCCAGACCGTGGTGGTGAAGAATCAGGCGGTGATGGCGCTGGAGGCCATCGAGGGAACGGATGCGTGCATCCGCCGCGGCGGTGAGCTGGGACGGGGCGGCGCAGTGGTGGTCAAGACGGCCAAGCCGAAGCAGGATACGCGCTTCGACGTGCCCGCCGTGGGACTGCAGACGCTGCATTCCATGATAGAAAGCGGGTGCTCCGTGCTGGCCATCGAGGCCTACCAGACGCTCTTTGCGGAAAAGGATGCGGTGATTCAGGAAGCCGACCGGAAGGGGATCGTGATCCTTTCGGTGGAACAGGGACAGTTATGAAGATCATGTTTTCTGCCGGAGAGGCCTCCGGCGATATGCACGCTGCCGCAGTCGCCGCGGAGATCCGCCGGATCTGTCCGGATGCGGACATGTTCGGCATGGGCGGCTCCGGCATGGCCCAGGCAGGGGTGCGCATCATCTATGATATCCAGAATCTGGGCATCATCGGTGTGGTGGAGGTCATCCGCCATCTGCCTCTGTTTTTCCGGCTCCGGACGCTGCTCCGGGAAGCCATGCTCCGGGAGAAGCCGGATGTGCTGGTCTGCGTGGATTATCCGGGCTTCAACATGAAGATCGCCCATATGGCGAAGGAAATGGGCATTCCCGTGGTGTATTACATCGCGCCGACCATCTGGGCATGGAATAAAAGCCGGGCGAAGCCGATCGCGCGGGATGTGGCGCAGGTGGCGTCCATTTTCCCCTTTGAAGCGGAAGCGTACCGGAAAGCGGGCGCCCGGGTGACCTTTGTGGGCCACCCGCTGGCGGACGTGGTGAAGCCCTCTATGACGAAAGAGGAGGCCATGGCGCATTTTCACGGTGATCCGGAGGCGAAGCGGGTGCTTCTCATGCCGGGGAGCCGGAAAAATGAGGTGGCCGGTCTGCTGCCGGTCATGCTGGACGCGGCGGGACGGCTGCATCAGGAGATGAAGTGCCAGTTTTTCCTGCCCCGGGCGGAGACCATCCCCCGGGAAATGCTGGACGGCTTCCTCAGGCAGGCGCCGGAGCTTTCCGTGGAGGTCACGGAGGGAGACCAGTATGATCTGATGCAGATCTGCCACGGCTGTGTGGCTTCATCCGGCACGGCCACGCTGGAGACGGCGCTCATGGAGCTGCCCACGGTGCTGGTGTACCGGCTGGCGGCGGTGACGTGGTTCCTGGCGCAGCGGCTGGTGCACGTAAAATATGCGGGCCTGCCGAATCTGCTTCTCGACAGGGAAGTGACGCCGGAGCTTCTGCAGGATGCAGTGACGGGAGAAAACATTTACGGCATTCTCCACACGTGGCTCACCGATGAAACGGCCCGGCAGAAAACGATGGAAGAACTGAAAGAGGTGCGCCGTGCACTCGGCTCGGGAGGAGCTGTGCACCGCACGGCGGAACTGATACTCCAGACGGCGGAGGGACGGAATGAATATTAAGGTAAAAACAAGCGCCATTACCGGGTACCGGCGTCTGCTGGGCTTTCTGTGGCCCTACTGGAAGATCCTGCTCATCGCGGTGGTCTGCATGATCATCGTCTCGGGGTCCAATCTCATCGTACCGTGGATCATCAAGGATATCGTCGATGAGGTGCTCGCCGAGAAGAATATCCAGATGCTGTACTGGGTCATTGCAGCGATCCTCGTGATTTTCCTCATTCGCGGGGTCACGACCTTCGGAAACCGCTATCTGATGGGCTACATCGGGCAGCGGGTGGTGACCGATCTGCGGAAGCGGCTCTTTGCCCATCTGCAGCGGCTGTCCATTTCTTACTATGACAAGCGCCGCACCGGGGAGATCATGAGCAATCTCACCAACGATATCGGCGCCCTGCAGACCGCCATTGTGGAAAACTTTGTGTCTCTCATTCAGGAAGCGGCCATTTTTGTCGGGTCCTTCGTATCGATGATCTATCTCCAGTGGAAGCTGACCGTGCTGTGCCTTGTCATCGTGCCGATGGTGTCGTTCATCATCAAGTTTTTCGGGAAGAAGCTTCACCAGAGCGGCAAGAATGTGCAGGAAAAGCTGGCTGACGTGACGGCCATGCTCCAGGAAGTGATCCAGGGCGTGCGCATCGTGCGGAGCTTCAACCGCAGCGACTATGAAATTCAGCGGTTCGATGATGTGAATGAAGCCAATTTCAAGGCCAATGTGCGCACCATCCGGCAGTCCAGCCAGCTCACGCCGTTTGTGGAATTTTTCTCGGCCATCGCCATTACGGTGATCATCTGGTACGGCGGCCTGTCCGTCATCGACGGGATCATGACCTCCGGCGAGCTGATCGCGTTCCTGATCTATGCGATCAATCTGGCCAATCCGACCCGCCGCATCGCGGAAGCGGTGGGCAATATCCAGAAATCCCTCGGTGCAGCGGACCGCGTCTTTGCCATCCTTGATACGGAGCCGGAAGTGAAGAACCGGCCCGGTGCGGGGGCGCTGCAGGTGACGGCAGGTCGGGTGGAATTCGACCATGTGGCATTTTCCTACGAGCCGGATCATCCGGTGCTGACGGATATCAGCTTCACGGCAGAGCCCGGCCAGACCGTGGCCATCGTCGGCCCCAGCGGGGCAGGAAAGACCACCATCGCCAATATTCTTCCCCGGTTCTACGATGTGACCGGCGGCTCCGTGCGCATCGACGGCACGGACATCCGGGACGTCACCATCGGTTCGCTCCGGGATCATATCGGGCTGGTGCCGCAGGATACGCTCCTGTTTAATACGACCATTAAAAACAATATCCTTTACGGCCGCCTCGACGCGACCGATGAGGAGGTCTGGGAAGCGGTGCGCGCCGCCAATGCGGAGCATTTCATCAGGGAGCTGCCCATGGGCATCGAGACCCGTGTGGGCGACCGGGGGCTTGTGCTGTCCGGCGGGCAGCGGCAGCGCATCGCCATTGCCCGGGCTCTGCTGAAGAATCCGGCGATCCTCATTCTGGACGAGGCGACGTCCGCGCTGGATACGGAAAGCGAAAAGGTGGTGCAGGAGGCGCTGGACCGTCTCATGGTGGGGCGTACGTCCTTTGTGATTGCCCACCGGCTGTCCACCATTCAGAACGCCGATCAGATTCTCGTCATCAACGGCGGCGTCATTGCGGAACGAGGCACCCATGAGGAACTCATGGAGAAAAACGGCCTCTATCACGAGTTGTATACCATGTCGATCAGACAGGCGGAAGGAACAGACTGATGTATTGGTTTTATAACATTTGCCTTGTGGCCTACTGGATTCTGCAGATTCCCGTACTGCTGTACCGGCTTGTATTTGAAGACGGCTTTTATGACCGTCTGAAACAGAGTGCCGGTGTCATGCCCACGCCGACACTGGAAAAGATTGCCTATCATAATGCGATCTGGGTCCATGCGGCTTCGGTGGGCGAGGTGGTGGCGGCCAGTCCCATCGTGCGGGAGCTGAAGAAAAAATATCCCCATGAAATGGTGGTGGTGTCCGTCGTCACCGCGACAGGCCACAAAATGGCGCAGCGGATCATCCCCGAGGCAGACGGCCATATCTTTTTCCCCTTTGATCTGCCGGTTATCACCAGCCGCATCGTCAAGATCGTTGATCCGAAGGTAATTATCCTCATTGAAACGGAGCTGTGGCCGAATTTCCTCCGCCTCTCCTGGCGGCGGAAGATCCCGGTGATGATGATGAACGGCCGCATCAGCGACCGCTCCATGCGGAGATATTCCCTGATCCGCCCGTTCACCACGAAGATGCTGCGGCAGATCCGCCGGTTCTGCATGCAGTCTTCCTTTGATGCGGATCACATCATCGCCATGGGGGCCGAGCCGGACCGGGTCATCGTCACGGGAAATACCAAATATGATCAGACCTATGCCACTGTTTCTCCGGAGGAACGGGAGGATCTGAAAAAGGAATTCCGCTTCGACGGTGCGGGGCCGGTCATCGTGGCGGGCAGCACCCACGGCGGCGAGGAGGAGATCCTCATGCGGTCCTTCAAGGAGATCCTGAAGACCTATCCGGAGGCGCGGCTTCTGCTGGCGGTGCGCGAGGTGACGCGGGCGGCCAAGGTCAAGGCCCATATTTATCTGCACGGCTTTTCCGTGATCCGCCGTACGGAGATGGGAACGGCCTCGGACAACGGGGAGCCCCATCAGGTGGTGATTCTGGATACGATCGGCGAGCTGGGCCGTCTGTACAGCATGGCCGATGTGGTTTTCGTGGGCGGCAGTTTCGTTAAGGTAGGCGGACACAACATTCTGGAGCCGGCGGCTCACGGCAAGCCGGTCATTGTCGGGCCGTATATGTTCAATTTCAAGGAAATCTTTGAGCTGCTGAGCAAGCGGGGCGTGTGCCTCATGGCGAAAGATGAGGCAGACTTCACGAATAAGCTGCTGGCGCTTCTCGGGGACAAAGAACGCATCGCCGACATGGGCCGGAAGGCGCTGGAGGTGGTCGCTGAAAATCAGGGCGCGACAAGACGAAATATCGAGCGCTTTGAAGAGCTCGTCCGTCAGTACCACGTGAAGCTGAAGGAGGGAGACCATGAGTCTTGAATCCCGTGTGCTTCGTCTGATGGAAGACGAACATCCCGGACTGGCAGGACGGGCGGCGCAGGGCGGACTGGCGCTGCTGGAAAAGCTTTATATCCGGGGCGTGCTGTTCCGCCGGACAAAGGAGACAGCACGGGCGGTTCATGCGGGGATTCCCGTGATCAGCGTGGGAAATCTCACGGCAGGCGGCACGGGGAAGACGCCGTGCATCATGAAGCTCGCTACTCTTCTTCAGCAAAGCGGGCACCGTCCGGCCATCCTGACCCGGGGTTACCGGGGCGGACTGGAGAAAACGGGAGGCATCGTGGCAGACCGGGAACGCATCCGGGTAACGCAGTCCATGGCGGGCGATGAGCCTTACATGATGGCGTTGAAGCTGCCCGGCGTTCCGGTCATCGCAGGCCGGGACCGCATCGTGTCCGCCGCAGCGGCCAAAGCGCTCGGCGCGGATGTGCTTCTTCTGGACGACGGCTTTCAATACTGGAAGCTTGCGCGGGATCTGGATATCGTGCTGATCGACAGCACCCATCCCTTCGGGGGCGGCCGCGTGCTTCCCCGGGGGCTGCTGCGGGAGCCCATGGATGCGCTGCAGCGGGCAGGCCTTTTCATCCTCACCAAGGCAGGGCAGGCCACGGAGGCAAAGCGGCAGGCCATCCGGGAGACCCTCCGGTCCTGCAATCCGGAGGCGCCGGTGCTGGAGGCTGATCATGCGCCGCAGACCTTTACGCCCCTTGCGGAATGGCCGTCGGTCAAAGCGCTTTCCGAGGGAGAGGGGCGGCCGGCCTTTCTTCTGTCCGGCATCGGCAATCCCGGCGGCTTCCGGAAGACAGCGGAGGAAGCGGGCTTTGTGGTCAGAGGCAGTCTGTCGCTTCCGGACCACCATGCCTATACGGAGTCCGATATCCGGAAAGCCTCCGAGCAGGCGGCGGCCTGCGGCGCCGGGGTGATCGCCGTGACGGAAAAGGATGCGGTCAAGATCCGGGAACAACTCCATCTGGACCCGGCCCAATATCTCCCTATAGGCGTGCTGAGCATTGAAATGACATTCTCCGGGGACGGAGAAGCGGTATTTAAGAAAACAACAGAGGAATTGCTATGAAAATTGCATGCATCATTCCATCCCGATATGAATCGACGCGGCTTCCGGGCAAACCGCTTCGTCTGATCCACGGCAAAACACTGATCCGCCGCGTGTACGAACGGGCCAGTCTGGCCCGCGTGCCCGATGCGGTGCTGATCGCCACCGACCATGAGGCCATTGCGGAGGAGGTTCGTTCCTTCGGGGGCACTCCCGTGATGACATCCAGAGACTGCCCCACCGGGACGGACCGTCTGGCCGAGGTGATCCGGCAGTATCCGGACTATGACATCATCGTCAATGTACAGGGAGACGAACCCATGATCGATCCGGATGTGATCGACCGGCTGGCCCTTCTTCTGGAGGAGCGGCCGGATCTGGATATGGCGACGGCGGCGACGCCGCTTGCAGAGGATGAATATGATGATCCCGCAGCGGTGAAGGTCGTGGTCAGTCAGAAGGGAAATGCCCTTTATTTTTCCCGGTCGCTGATCCCTTATCCGCGCCATGCCTTCTCCGTGCCGCCGCTGAAGCATGTGGGCATCTATGCGTACCGGAAGGATTTTCTGGCAGCCTATGCGGAAATGGAGCAGACGCCTCTGGAAAAGACGGAGTCGCTGGAACAGCTCCGCGCACTGGAAATGGGTTATAAAATCGGCGTGATCCGGGAAGAGACTCCGGGGATCGGCATTGATACAGAAGAGGACCTGAAAAAGGCCGAAGCGTATTTTGAAAGGATCGAAACAGAATGAAGACCATCCACGTAGGCAATCTCACCATCGATGGCAGCCGCCTGTTCCTGATCGCAGGGCCCTGCGTGATCGAGGGCTATGACCGTACGCTCATGATCGGACGGGAGATCAAGAAGATCTGTGAACGGCTGGGCGTGCAGTATATTTTCAAGGCCTCCTATGACAAGGCCAACCGGTCGTCCTTCCACTCCTTCCGGGGGCCGGGACTGGAAAAAGGGCTGGAAATCCTTCAGGCCATCAAGGAAGAGCTGCAGGTGCCGGTGCTTTCCGATGTGCACGATGTGACGCAGCTGGAGCCGGCCTCCAAGGTGCTGGACATGATCCAGATCCCGGCCTTCCTCTGCCGGCAGACCGATCTGGTTTACGGCGCAGCAAAAACAGGCAAGCCGGTCAATGTGAAAAAGGGCCAGTTCATGGCGCCGGAGGACATGAAGAATGTCATTGCCAAAATGGAGGAAGCGGGCAATGCCAATCTGGCCGTGACGGAACGCGGTGCCAGCTTCGGCTATCACAATCTGGTGGTGGATATGCGCTCCTTCCCGATCATGCGCAGCTTCGGCTATCCGGTGATCTTCGACGCCACGCACAGCGTGCAGCTCCCCGGCGGCAACGGCACCACCACGGGCGGACAGCGGGAATTCATCCCCTATCTGGCGCGGGCCGCGGCTGCATCCGGCGTGGACGGCTTCTTCATGGAAGTGCATGACAATCCGCCGGAAGGTCTGTCGGATTCCACCAATATGCTGTATCTGTCCTCTCTGGAGGATCTTCTGAAGGATCTCATCGCCATCGACAACGTGGTGAAAAAAAGAGGATAAAATTTTTCCGGAATCCGGAAATCTCCGGATTTGAATTTCGGGAGATACTGTATAATAAGAGAAAGATCATTCCGCCGGCAGCGGGGCAGCCCGCGCGCCGCGGGGGAGACCGGCTTCCTGAAAAGTCGGTTTCTTTGCCGTTGCAGCAGGAGGATATATGACTGTCTTGGAAACCGCGGCTCAGGTGCTTCGCGATGAAGCGCAGGCCGTACTTGATCTGACAAATAAACTGGACGGGCAGTTTCTGGAAGCGGTCCGTCTCATCGAGGAATCCAGAGGCCGCGTCATCCTGACCGGCATGGGGAAATCCGGACACATTGCCCGGAAGGTAGCGGCCACGATGGCCAGCACGGGAACGCCGGCCTTCTTTCTGCATCCCGCGGAAGCGATCCACGGTGATCTCGGCATGGTGACGGCCGCCGATGTGGTGGTGGCCTATTCCAACAGCGGGGAAACGGCAGAGGTCCTGAATATTCTGCCGTCCATCCGCCGCATCGGGGCAAAGGTGATCGCCATCGTGGGAAAGACGGACTCCACCCTTGCGAAGGATGCCGATGCCGTACTCGATGCCGGCGTCAAAAGGGAAGCGGGCCGGCTCGGCCTGGCGCCGACGAGCTCCACCACGGCAGCGCTGGCTCTGGGCGATGCGCTGGCCATCAGTCTGATGGAGAAACACCATTTCACGGCCGATCAGTTTGCGGTCTTCCATCCGGGAGGCTCTCTCGGGAAACGGCTTCTCATGACCGTGGATATGGCCATGCACAAGGGAGAGGACAATCCGGTCATCTCCGAGACCGCTTCCGTGAAGGATGCGCTCTTTGTCATGACGGACAAGGGGCTCGGCGCCGTCAATGTCATCGATAAGGACGGCGTGCTGAAAGGACTCATGACAGACGGCGACGTGCGCCGCGGTCTGAATCACGGCATCGAATTTCTGAATGAACCGGTGGGAGAGGCCATGACAAAGCAGCCCATGGTCATCACGCCGGATAAGCTGGCCGCCGCAGCGCTCCATCTCATGGAGGGCCATCAGCCCCATCCCATCACGGTGCTGCCTGTGGTGGATGAGGACCATCACGCGGTGGGCATGATCCATCTGACGGATCTTCTCAGACAGGGGGTCATGTAATGAACCGGATTCGCATCATCGCCTTTGATGTGGACGGCACGCTGACGCCGGGCATGCTGATGATCGGCCCCGGCGGCGAGGTCTGCAAGGTCTTTTCTGCCAGGGACGGACTAGGGCTCTCACTGGCGCACCGCATGGGGTATATCACCGGCCTCATCACGGGCCGGGCTTCGGAGAGTGTGGCGTACCGGCAGAAAGAGCTGCATATGGATTTTGCGGAGATGAATGTGACGGACAAGATAGCCGCCATGGAAGCAGTGAGGAAGCACTACGGCGTCGCATGGGAGGAGATCGCCTACATGGGCGATGACCTGAATGATCTGGCGCTGATGAAGAAGGTGGGTTATTCCGGGTGTCCCGCAGACGGGGCGGACGAGGTCCGCCAGGCGGCGGATTTCCTTTCGGAGAAGAACGGAGGAGCCGGCGCGGCACGGGCATTCATCGAATCGATTTTGAAAAGAGAAGGACGCTGGGATGAGGCAGTGCAGTCCTACCTGACAGGACCGCAGGCCGCCGGCCAGTGAGTCGTATCATAAACAGTAGGGGTTTTTATGTCTGCTGAATGGAAGTATGGAATATTAAAGGGGATCAGCCGGCTGATCTGTGCCTGTTCCCACGACCGCATTTTGTCCATCGGCCGGTTCCTGGGGCCGTTCATCCTGAACCGGATCCAGAAACAGAAGCGGCGCGGGATCTCGCAGATCATGATGGGGATGGAATGCAGCAGGGATGAGGCAGAGCAGATCCTCCAGCGGGTCTACCAGAATATCGGCATGTCCGCTATGGAAATGCTCTATATGCCGCGGCTGGTAAAGGAAAAAGACCACATCAATGACTATGTGCGCATCGAACATCCGGAATATCTGGAGGAAGCCTATGCAGAGGGCCGGGGCATCGTCGGCCTCACGGCGCACATGGGAAACTGGGAATGGCTTGGCGCAGGGCTGGCTCTCCACGGTTATCCCACATCAGCCATCGGGAAAAAGCAGTCCGATGATGCACTGATGAAGATCATCAATGAATACCGCGCCGAGGCCGGGCAGCACATTTATCTCACCGGCACGGGCGGCTATGAGATGATCGCGGCGGCGCGGTCCATGAAGAAAAATCACATCCTTGGGTTTCTGTCCGATAAGGATGGCGGCCGGGCGGGCATTCCGGTCCGCTTCATGAACCGGATTTTTTCCTTCCCTCAAGGGCCGGCGGTTTTTGCGAAAAAATTCAAAGCTCCGATACTTCCGATTTTCATTACCCGTGATGAGGACGGGCGGCATACCATCCGTATGGGAAAGCCCTTCCATTATGAAGTCATGGAAGACAAGGATGAGGAGCTCATCTACAATTCGCAGACCATGGCGACCATTATGGAGCAGTTTATCAAGGCGCATCCTTATGACTGGATGTGGTTTCAGCATTTGTTCTGGACGGAGCCGGAGGAGATCCGGATGCTGCAGGACATAAAAAAGAAAAAGGAAAAGGCCCATGAATAAAAAACTGGCGGCCGGTGCCGCGGCGCTTCTGCTCTGCGGCGGGCTGTGGTTTCTGTTTTCCGCTCCCGAAGAGGGGACCGGCACGGACAATGTTCCCGTGCCGGCCATGGAATTTTCCGATACGGAAGTCCATGAGCTGGAAAATGGAAATATCGTATGGAAAATGAATGTGGGGCACGCCACCCTCGATGCAGATAAAAACACCATGCATTTTACCGATGTGGACGGCTACTTTAAAAATGACGATGTGGAGCTGACGCTGAAGGCCCGGTCGGGCATGGCGAAGCGCCAGGAACGTCTCCTGTATCTGGAGGGAGACGTGGAGGGACAGACGTCGGACGGTGCAGTCCTTCATGCGGAAAACCTGACCTATGACGGGACGACCAATCAGCTGTCCACCGATCAGTTTTTCACGGTGGAAAAGGACGGGAAGATCCTTTCCGCTGATTCCTTTACAGCGGACCGTATTCTTCAGACGATAGAGGCCAGGGGCAACGCCCGCCTGGCGGATAAGGAGGCAGCAGAGTGAAGACATTCTATGCGGCTGCGGCAGCAGTTCTCATCAGCCTGGCCGGCACGGGCATGGCGGCGGCCGACGACATCAGCGCCGATGTGCTCACCTATAACGGACAGACACAGGTGGCTACGGCCCGGGGAAACGTGGTGATCCATGCCAATGAGGGCGCGACCATGACCGGCGCAAGCGGGGAATATCATTTTAAGGACGGCTCTGCCTATCTCACCGGCGGCGTGCACTATGCCAGAGGCGCCAGCACCATGAGTGCGGACACCGTCCATGTGCTGGGCGACAAGACCATCCGCGGCGTCGGCAGCGTGGACCTTTATGACGGAGAGGCGCAGCGCACCGTCCGCGGCGAGCAGGTGACGTACAATCCGGACACGGGGTTCAGCCGGGTCGAGGGCAGCGCGTATGTGTCCACTCCGGACGGAAGCCTTACGGCGCCGCTCATCGAAGGCAACGCGAAGGAGATCCGCTTCACCGCTACGGGCGGCGTGCAGTTTGAGAGCGATGTGCATCAGCTGTCCGGCTCGGGCGATCAGGCGGTCTATACCAAATCCCCCGATGCGGAGGATGGAAAGGTCGTGCTCACCGGCAACGCCTATGCGGTGCAGAACGGCAATGCCTTCAGTGGGCCGGAGCTCATTTTCGAGCTGGCGGACAATTTCGTTCAGACCAAGGGGCGCAGCACGCTGATCATCACCAATACCGGCAGCACTACCGGAGACACACCGGAAGAATAACGGGAGAATCGAATGAAGATAGAGACTCATCATCTGGTCAAAAGATACGGCGCACGGACCGTTGTCAATGATGTCAATGTGGAAGTGGCGCAGGGGACCATCGTCGGCCTTCTCGGGCCGAACGGCGCAGGCAAGACCACCACGTTCTACATGGTGGTGGGCATCATCCGTCCCGATGACGGCGACGTGACGGTGGACGGCATTTCCATCAAGGATATGCCCATCCATGAGCGGCACCGGTTCGGCATCAGCTATCTGCCGCAGGAGGCGTCGATTTTCCGGAAGATGACCGTCTGGGAGAACCTCATGTCCTTTCTGGAAACGCGGAAGGAGCTCACGGAAAAGCAGCGCGAGGAAAAGGCGGAATCGCTTCTGGCGGAATTTCACATCACCCATGTGAAGGATACCGTGGGCAGCGCGCTTTCCGGCGGGGAGCGCCGGCGGGTGGAGATCGCCCGGTCGCTCACCATGGACCCGGCCTTCATCCTGCTGGACGAGCCCTTCGCCGGGGTCGATCCGCTGGCGGTGGAGGATATTCAGCATGTGGTGCGCCAGCTCAAGGACCGGGGCATCGGCATTCTGATCACCGACCACAATGTGCGGGAAACGCTCCGCATCGTGGATCGGGCCTATATTCTGTCCGAGGGAAGGATTCTGCTGTCCGGGTCCTCCACGGAAGTGGCCTACAATCCGGTGGCGCGGAAATATTATCTGGGAGAAAATTTCAGTTTATGAATATCGTGAAAAGGGAAGGGATTCCTGGTGCGCATTTTAGATAAATATATAATCAAGGAATTTCTTGGCCCGTTCCTCTTCGGGATTGCTGCCTTTACGGCCATTTTCCTCGGGTCGGATACACTGATGAAAATTGCGGAGTACGTCACGCGCTACGGCGCGTCCGCTCTTTCCGCCTTCAAGCTGTTCATGCTGGCGATCCCTTCGATCATTGTGTATACCTTTCCCATGGCGGTGCTGCTGGGGGCGCTCATGTGCTTCTCCCGGCTGTCCTCATCCAGTGAGCTGATCGTCATGCGTACGTCCGGCCAGAGCTTCATCCGGCTGGCCATGCCGGTCTTTCTTCTCGCGCTGGGGATCAGCTTCGGAGCGGTAGCCTTCAATGAATTTGTGGTGCCCTGGACGAATAACACCTATCAGCGGATTCTGAATACGGAAGTGAAGCGGAATCTGCAGCCGGGCACGACGGATCATATCGTCATCCGCGATGTGCAGAACGGCCAGATCAGCCATCTGCTCTACGCGCGGCGCTATGATGCGGCAACGAAGCAGCTGCAGAACATCACCATTCAGGAATTTGAAAATGAACAGGCGGTCCGTGTGGAAAATGCGCCGTCCGCGGTCTGGAAGGACGGCGCCTGGTACATGCAGAACGGTGTGATTTATGACCTCACCAATGACGGCACCGATCATATGCTGCATTTCCGGGAACAGGTCATTCCCTATGCGCAGTCGCCAGGCGAAATCCAGCAGAAGCAGAAGGACCTCGATGAAATGACCATCCGGGAACTGCGAGAGCAGCGCATGGCCTACCGGGCAGCCCATGAGGACACGGCGGAAATCGATATGACCATCCAGCAGCGGTTCTCGCTTCCCATGGCAAGCTTTATTTTTGCCCTGATGGGAGCGCCGCTGGGCGTGCAGAAGCCCCGTTCGTCCTCGTCCATCGGCTTCGGTCTGTCTGTTGTCATTATTTTCCTGTATTATGCGGTCATGACGTTTACCGGCTCCATGGGGAAAGGTCATGTCATTCCGCCGGCACTGGCGGTATGGATCCCGAATCTCATCGCACTGGGCGTCAGTCTGTTTCTGATCCGGCGGGTTTCCCGCTGATTTTGTGGAGGGGCTATGTTCATCGGCATCAGTATCTTTCTCGTGCTTATCTTCATGGGCGGGCTCATCGCGTTTCTGGGGGATAAGATCGGCTCCAAGGTGGGCAAGAAACGGATGACTCTTTTCGGGTTGCGCCCCAAATATACGTCCGTGATCGTGACCATCATTTCCGGTACGCTGATTTCCTTCATGACCATTGCCGTTCTGGCGGTGGCCAGCGAAAATGTACGGGTCGCTCTTTTCGGCCTGAACAAGCTCTATGCCGAGATGGATGAGCTCAATGCGGAAATCGCGGACAAGAACCGGGCGCTCGACGAGGGACAGAAGCAGCTCCAGGCACGCACGAAGGAAGTGGCGGACATGGAGCGCAGGACGCAGGACATTTCCGCAGAGCTGAGCCGCGTGGAAGAGCAGAGAAATTACGTGGAAAGCCAGCTTTCCGTCATTCAGGCTGCTTACGACAAGGCGCAGGCAGATGTCCATGCTTCGGCTGAGGAGATCCGGGAACTGGAAAAAACCCGTCAGGAGCTGACAGGGACCATCGGTAAGCTGGATAAGGAAAAGGATCTGCTCATACGGAACATTGAAGCCATCCGGGAAGGGACGGTCATTTTCCGGGCCGGCCAGATCATTTCCTCGGCCGTCGTGGATGAGCACATGTCCCGGGAAACGGCGTCGCAGGTGCTCGCCAGCATTCTGAACGACATCAATACGGGGCTGCGGGAACGGCTGAACATTCAGGACGACAAGGCCATCGTCGTGCGGGTGCAGCGTGATGACTTCGAGCAGGCGGTACAGCAGATCATGGAATCTCCAGTGAAAAAGCTCATCCGCGTCACCGCGGCGGAAAATATCATTCTCGGCGAATCCACCATCGTGGATTTCGACATTCACGACAATGTGAAGGTCTATCAGGAAGGGGAAACCATTTATGAGGCGTCGATGGATGAAAACGGCTATGAAAATTATAAAAATGAAGATGTGCGCGTCATTCATTTCCTGAAGGACATCAACGCCGCAGCGGCGGCTAAGGGCGTGCTGCCTGACCCGATCACCGGCAATATCGGGCAGCTGGATACTCGGGAAATGCTGGATGTGATCCAGCGGGTGAAGGAACTGGACGGCCACTGCCGCCTGACGGCCGTGGCGAAGCGCGATATCTACACGGCCGGTCCTGTCATTATCGATGTGCGGGTGACACCGGAATGATTCTCGCTATCGATCCGGGCTCACAGAAAACAGGCATGGCCCTTGTGAAGGATGACGGGCGCCTGTACTGGAAGGCCATCGTTCCGTCCGGAGAGGTGCCGTCCACGGCGGTCCGGCTGGTGCGGGAGGCATCGGCCCGGACGGTCGTCATGGGAAACGGCACCCGTCACAGGGAAATGCAGGAACGGGTGGAATCCGCGCTTCGCGCGGCGCGGATGGCGCTCTCCGTAGAACTGGTCGATGAAAAATACACCACGGAAATGGGAAAGGCCCGGTGGATGGCAGATCATCCGCCGAAGGGGCTGGCCCGGCTTCTGCCCCGGGGCCTGCGCACCGTGGAGGAGCCGGTGGATGATTATGTGGCCTGGATCATCGGCCAGATTTATCTGGGTGTCATCCGGGCGGAGGACGTGGGCCATAAAAAGGTATGAAAGAGACAGCAGAGGCTGTCTTTTTTGTACACCCGGCCCATATTTCTGGAAAATTTTCTAAAGAAGCAGAGAAAATGAGCCGCAAGGGTTGCAAAATGCATGTATTGGTGATAATATAAAGGCTCATTCGGGAAAATATTTATAAATAGCGTGCAGGAATATGTAAGCCGTTGAATGCTTGCAGAAGTCAGGACAGCCGGAAAGAAGCGGGAGAGCGCAGGTTCTTCCGGTGCTGTGCGGTCCATCGTCTGCGCGAAATGAGATAAAGGAGTGTCCCATGGCAGCAAAAACGACACAGTTGGCAAAATGGATTGAAGAATTGCGGGAATGCGAAGATAAAAACGGCGCTGTTCCCTACGAAGCGATTATCAGGCTGGTGAAGCGGGACAATCTGACGCCGAAGCAGCTGGATGCAATCTGTGAAGGTCTGCATGAGGGCCGTGTGACCATCGAATTTGACGATGAGAAGGAATCGGAGTCCTCAGAAGAGCCGGAAATGTTTTCCGGAGAAGATATGGATGGGGAACCGGATCTGACCGAAGTCTTTGATGAGGCCGGTCAGGACGACGGGGAGGATGACGGCGGCGCGGACAATTACGATTTGGCAGTGGACGAGAGCGATGTCAAGTATGACTCCGTTCATATGTATCTGAAGGAGATCGGCAGCATCAAGCTGCTGAGCAGTGAAGAGGAGATCCGTCTGGCGAAGGCCATCGAGGCGAGCAAGATGCCGGAAGCGACGCCGGAGGAAAAGCAGGAAGGGCAGCGGGCCCGGGCCAAGCTGGCCGATGCCAATCTGCGTCTGGTCGTTTCCATCGCAAAGAAATACAGAGAACGGGGCCTGCACATGCTGGATCTCGTGCAGGAAGGCAATATTGGTCTGCTGAAGGCTGTGGATAAATTCGATTACCACAAGGGCTACAAATTCAGCACCTATGCGACGTGGTGGATCCGCCAGGCCATCACGCGCTCCCTGGCCGATCAGGCCCGGACCATCCGCGTACCGGTCCACATGGTGGAAAGCATCAATAAGATGAACCGCATCGAACGGCGCATCCAGCAGGAGAACGGCCGGGACGCCACGGAGGAAGAGCTGGCCAAGGCCATGCGGTGCAGCGTGGAAAAGATCCGGGAGATCAAGCAGGTCGCGCTCGATTCGATCTCTCTGGAAACGCCGATCGGGGAAAAAGAAGATTCCGTGCTGGGCGATACCGTAGAGGACAAGAAGATCGCCGCACCGGAGGATGAAGCAGCAGCCAGCCTCCAGAATGAACAGATCGCGAAGCTTCTGTCTACGCTCACCGAAAGAGAACGGGGCATCATCGCGCTTCGCTTCGGCTTTGAGGACGGCATCCCTCATACGCTGGAGGAAGTGGGACAGCAGTACGGCGTGACGAGAGAACGCGTGCGCCAGATCGAAAAGAAAGCGCTGGGCAAGCTGAAGCGGCCGGCCCAGGCGCTCATCAGCTGAACGGACAGGACGCCGGGGCAGACAGCCCCGGCGTTTTTGTGTGCCTGTATTTTATTGTCAAGAAAAATTTCCATTTATGGCAACAATCACGTATAATACAGTACAGACAAACGGCCGGAGGTTCCGGTACAAATTTTCGCGAGGTGATCTGTATTGAATACAGCAATTAAAAAGGATGTTCTGGCGGCTCTCTTTGCGGCGATGATGGCGATTTTCACGCAGCTCATCATTCCCATTCAGCCCGTGCCCATCACGATGGGGACACTGGCGGTCATGATGGCCGGCGCGGTGCTCGGCAGCCATTACGGCGCGCTCAGTATGGTGATCTATGCGCTCCTCGGCGCGGCGGGCATGCCCGTCTTTTCCATGGCGCAGGGCGGCGTCGGCGTCATCATCGGCCCCGGCGGCGGCTTCATCCTCGGCTATATCGCCATGGCCTTCGTGGTCGGGCTGTGCACGGAGCGGTGGGGCACGTCCTTCCGCGTGCTGGTACTGGCTATGGTGGCGGGATGCCTGACGGTCTATGTATGCGGCGTGGCCTGGTTCATGATGCTCACCGGCAACGGGCTCTGGCCGTCCATGGTGCTGTGCATGCTGCCGTTCCTGCCGGGAGACGCGGTGAAGATTTTGCTCGGTTCCTTCCTCGTCCATCGGTATCGCCGGTATGTGGACCGGCTCTGATGGCGGAGCGGCCTCCTCGGAGGCCGTTTTTTTGTGCCGCCGCAGACGAAATAAATCTGTCGGAATGCGAATGAAGATTAAGATTTGAAAAATCCCGGAGGCGGATTCCGCCGCGGGCGGGCAGTGGTGCTACAATAAAAAAGAAAACAAAAGAAAAGGAGGCGGTGCGCCATGGAGATTCCTCACTGGAAACCGGCGGGACGGCGGTATCTCCTCCTTTTTTTGCTGCTTGCGCTCGCGCTGGGCGGGGCCGGATGGTATGTGCTGCAGGAGACGCCGGAGCCGGAGCTGGTGCTCACCGTGGAGGAGACTGGCAGAGAGCACAGGGGACAGACCGGCGCGTCGGGACAGATCGAGGTCTATATTTCCGGAGCGGTGAAGAAGCCCGGCGTGTATGATGTGCCGGCCGGAAGCCGCGTGTATGATCTGGTGCGCGCTGCGGGAGACGTCATCCCCTATGCAGATATGGAGGCAGTCAATCTGTCGGCGCCGCTTGCCGACGGGGATTTTATCCACATCCCGCTCGCGCCGGACCGCACGGCCGTGACGGAGCACCCGATGGTCAATATCAATACGGCGGGACTGGCCGAGCTGGAGTCCCTTCCCGGCATCGGCGAGGTGACGGCCCGGAAAATTCTGGATTACCGGGAGGAGCACGGCCTGTTTCGGGAGAAACGGGAACTGCTGGACGTTCCGTCCATCGGGGAAGGGCGGTATGCAAAAATAGAAGACAGGGTCACATTATGAGGGACCGGTATCTTGTGGCATGGTGCGCCTGCGCGCTGGCGCTGGGGATCTGGCTGGCCGATGAAACAGCCGTTCCCCTTGGGGCGGCGGCCCTGACCGGACTGGTCTGTGCAGCGGCAGCGGCGGTCTCGCTCCGGACCGGCCGGACGCTGGCCGCATGGGGACTCTGTCTTCTTTTTGTGTGCGCGGCCGGCATGGTGCGGATGGATCTGGAACAGTACGCATGGGAGGGGCAGTCTCTTCATCTGACCGGCGCAGAGGGGACCTTTTCCGGGGTCATTGCCGGGGAGGGGCTGTGCCGCCCCGGGCCGGACGGGACCGTGCGCTATCCCGTGGAGGCGCAGTCCGTGCAGTATGCGGACGGCCGCGTGTATCCGGTGAAGGGGATGCTCTATCTGTACGTGCCGTGGGACGGCACCTCGGAGCCGCTGACTCCGGATACGGCCGTGCAGGCCGAGGGGCAGCTCTCCTCCTTCCGCTTCTATGACAATCCGGGGAAAATGGATCTGGAGAGCCGCTATCAGAGCCGGCGCCTCATCGGACGAATCTATACGGAAAGTGCGGAAGACGTGCAGGCCGGCGGCCGGGCCGGTGCCTACCCGCTGGAGGCCGCTGCGGCGCAGATCCGGTCCGGCCTGCGGGAGACCTTCGCTCCGTATATGGACCCGGCGCGGCTTTCCGTGCTGATGACGCTCCTCTTCGGCGGCCAGTATCATGAGCTGCCCGAAGGGCTTCCGGACCAGTTCGCCGCGACTGCTTCTTTGCTCTTGTCATTGCCACATAAAAAAGCCGTCGTTCTTCCTCTATCTCTTCGGCTTTCTCTGCCTTGCGGGACGATGGCTGCGCCTGCCGGAGCGGGTGGTGCTGCCGCTGGCCGCTGTGGTCATTCTGGGCTACGCGGCGCTGGCGGGCTTCGTGCCGCCGGTGATCCGCGCGTCTGTCATGGGCGTGCTGTCCGTGGCGGGGCTCTTTTTTCACCGGGACCGGGCGGCGCTCCTGTCTCTGGGAGCCGCGGTGCTGGGCATGCTTCTGTGGGACCCGTTGTATCTGTTCGACGTGAGCTTTCAGCTTTCGGTGGGCGCCTCCGCGGGCATTCTGCTGTTTTACCGGCCGCTGCTCGGACTTCTGGGACGGGTGCCGCGGCTGCCCCGGTGGATCAGGGAAGGGGCAGCTATGGCGCTGTCCGCGCAGCTTCTGACCGTTCCGGTGGTGCTGTTCGATTTTCACCGTCTTCCCGTCTATTTCCTGCCGGCCAATCTGGTGGTAACGCCGCTTCTGGAATGGTCCATTATTCTGGGGCTGCTGGCGGCGCTGGCCTCCGTGGTGTTTCTGCCGCTGGCGGCCGGGCTGGTGCAGTGCGCCGATTATCTGCTGTGGGCGGGGCTGCGCCTCAACGAATGGCTGGCCGCGCTGCCCGGTGCATCCCTGTCGGCAGGCGGCATGGCCCCGGCGGAAACGGCGCTGTACTATGGTACGGTCTGCCTGTGCCGGACGCAGTCATGGTGGAACAGGGAATGGCACCGCCGTGCCGCCGCGGGCGTCTTGGCCGGGCTGCTGCTGGCGGGATGCGCTCTGTCGAAGGCGCGTCAGCCGGAGCTGACCTTTTTCGTGCCGGATCTCGGCGTGAGCCGGGCAGCGGTGCTCACCGACGGTACGCACACCCTTGTGTATTACCGTGACGGCGGGCTGCCCTTCGATATGGGAGAGCGGGAGCTCACGCCGGTGCTGGAGTACAAAGGCATCGATCAGGCGGATATCCTTATCTGCGACCTCCGGCAGTGCCGCGGCGCTTCGGCGTTTACGCTGGCGCTTCCCGTGGGGGAGATCTGGCTCCTGGAGGGGACGGAGGATGAAGCGGCGGCGCTGCTGGCGGCGCATCCCGGGAGCAAGGTGCGCTTCCTCGGGGAGGCCCGGCTCTCGCTCAGCACGGGCCTGACCGCCGTCACGGACGGAATGGGCTGGTATCTGGAGAAAGGAGACTGTGGCTGGTATCTGGACGGCGGGGGCGTTCCGCTGCAGGGCATCACGCCGGCGGCGCACTGCATCTGGATGGGAGGCGCGGAATCTTTCCGGCCGGCGGTGAATCATGATACAATGAAATGGCTTGCTCCGGAAGCGGCGGTCTATGCAGGAAACCGCACGACACAGGCCGGAGAGGACCGGGATTATTTCCTGCTCTGCGGCATCCCCGTGGGAGATCCCTTCCTTGACGGGATGGTGGAGCTCTTCTGGGACGGCAGCACATGGACCATGGAAAAATATCATCCCAGCGGACTGACAGAGTCCCTGTTTGACCGGAAATGAGAGGCGGCACATGACAGTCAAGGCAAAACAGAAAAATGTATGGCTCGTATGCGGTGACGATGCGGCGCTCGTGCAGGCAAAAAAACAGGAGCTCATCCGCCGGTATTTCAAGGGAAATCCGCCGGACCCGACTGTATTCGACGGGACGGGGAGCTTTGCGGAGTACCGGAGCGCACTGGAGGGGCAGTCTCTGTTTTCTTCCGATACGGCAGTGGTGATCCAGAATCCGTTCTTTCTGAAGCGGGCCCTGAAAAAGGACGATGAGAAGCCCTGTGCGGCGTTTTTCGCCGGTCTGCGGGAGCTGGCGCCGGATATCTTTCTGGTGATGACGCTGGACGGGAAGCCGGACAAGCGGACCAAAGCGGTCAAGGGGCTGCTGGATTTCGCCTCGCTCATCGAGTGCGATTACCTGAAGGCGGAGGACGGTGCCCAGCACATGGAGGAATATCTCTATGACCGGGGAAAGCGGCTTCTCCCCGATGCGCGGGCCTATCTGGAGGACGTGCTCTCCCAGTGGTCGGAGATCTCCGCGCCGTTTCTGGAAACGGAATGTGATAAAATAATACTGGTGTGCGGGGATGAGGCGAATGTCACAAAGGCACTGCTGGAGGACTCGCTCACCGATTATATGGATCAGGGAATCTTCTCCTTTTTTGACCGTCTGCTGGCGCGGGACGCCAAGGCGGTGCGGGAGGCGGCGCCGCGGGTCTTTACCGATCAGGCGGCCATCCTGAAAAATGTGGGCTTTCTGGCGGCGCAGTTCCGGCGCATCAAGATGCTGAAGGAAATGGACCGCGCCCGGACCCGGCCGGCGGAAAAATCCGCCCTGCTGGGGATGCGGAGCGCCTGGCAGATGAAGCGGCTGGCGGCGCAGGCCCGGCAGGTGACGGAAAAGGAAGCAGAGGATTTCCTGCTGGCCCTGTTTGAATGGCAGTATGAACAGCGTCTCGGCGGCGGCAGCGGGGAGCTGGAGGATGTGCTTCTCCGGTTCTGTCTGCACCGCCGGACAGGCGTCATGCAATAAAGACCTTTCTTCTGGAGGGAACAATGAAAAAAATCGGTATGGCAGCGGCGGCAGCCGTCCTTGTGGGCGTACTTTCGCTGCCTTTTCTTTGCAACGGCAGCGGCCGGGCCATTCACGGACTGACCGTGGACGGCGTTTCCGCCGGCGGCATGTCCCGGGAGGAGCTCACCGCGCTGATCGGGGAGGAAAACCGGCGGCTGGCCGGGCAGTCTCTGACGGTGCAGCACGGGGATATCCGGGAGGACTGGTCCTACGAAATGCTTCAGGTCCGGGTGGACCCGCAGCAGGAGGCGGACCGCCTTCTCACCGTCGGGCGGGACGGTAGCCTCCTTTCCAACTGGATGCGGCAGTGGCAGTCGCTCGTAGGGGGGCTCCCGGTGGAGCTCCGTCTGACCTATGACAGGGAGGCGCTGAATCAGGCCATCCGGCAGCTGGCGGAAAAATACAGCACGCCGCCGGAGGCGGTGCGTCCCGTGATTTCCGGAGACGGCACGGTGACCTTCCCGGAGGAAAAGCCCTACATGGAGATCGACGGCGAAGCGCTCCGGAAAGCCGCTGAGGCGCAGATCCTGTCCGGCCGGGGAGGCACCGTGGAGATCCCCGTGTCCGCAGAGAAATATTCCTCCTTCACAAAGGAAATGCGTCAGCAGATCAATCGGGTGCTCGGCGTGTATACCACCTATTTTTCCATGGACCCGAACCGCAGCAGCAATATCGAGCGGGCGGCGCGGAGCGTGGACGGCTGGATCCTTCAGCCCGGAGAGAGCTTTTCCTTCAATGCCGCTACGGGGCTGCGCACCGCGGCGAACGGCTATCTCAGCGCACCGGTCTTTATGGACGGCAAGCTGGTTCCTGATGCAGGGGGCGGCGTCTGCCAGGTGAGCACCACCCTTTTCAATGCGGTGTTGCTGGCCGGTTTGGCCGTGACGGAGCGCACCTGTCATTTCGCACCGGTGACCTATGTGCCCATCGGGCAGGATGCGACCGTAGCGGACAATTATCTGGATTTCTGCTTCGTGAACGATCTGTCGAAGCCGGTCTACCTCTGCGCGGTCTATGAGCCGGGGGCTCTCACCATGTATGTGCTGGGAAACCGGGAGGACGAGATGCGGCAGGTGAGCCTCACGGAGACGGAGAACAAGACGCTGCCGCACCACACCGTATATAAGGTCGACCCGTCGCAGAGCGAGGAAAAGAAAGTCGAAGAAGGCAATGACGGATACGATGTGACCGTGGTCCGTCAGGCCGTGCGGCAGGACGGCACCATGTACAGCGACAGCTTCCGTTCCGTCTATGATGCAGTGGATACGGTCGTCACTTATAAAGACGCGAAACAGATGGAAAAGGATAAAAAGGCGGCGGAGAAACCGGCGGCACCATCCGGCGGAGACAGCCCGGCAGGGACGAAACCGGCGGAGGGCACCTCCGGGGAACCGTCCCGCCGGCCGGCATAAGGAGGACCTATGGCAAAATATCGTCTGCGGTGCAGACAGAATGAAGCGGACATCACGCTCATGGAGATCGATACGGAGAGCCGTGCCTGGTACATCCAGGCGGAGCACCGGGGTGCGGCGCTGGCTGTGCTCCGTGACATGGGCGCGGCTCTCTGCGGCGTGGAGGAGATCCTGATCAACGGCGAGGACGTGACGGAGGAAGTGTTCCGCGGCGTACCGCCCGTGGGGATGGACATGGTCCGCCCGGAGGAGGAATCCGCCATGGCGCCGCTTCCCGACGAGGAAATGCCGGCGGAAAGCGGCGAGGACTTCGGCGCGGATATTCCGCTGCCCGATGATGACGCCTACATTCCCCCGGAGGAAGAGGCCTATCATCCGCCCACACTGGAGGAGATCCAGGCAGCGGCGCGGATGCAGGAGAGCGCGCCTCCGGAGGAAGAGGAGGCCCCTGCTCCGGCGCCGGGCTTTGCCATGCCCGAGGGCCTGCCTTCCCTGCGGGACGTGCTGCCCCAGGAGGCCTTCCGGCCGGCCGCAAAAAAGGCGGAGGCCGCGCAGGATTTCTTCGGGGTATTTATCGGGAAAAAGCCCATCCGCGGCGAGGCGGTGCCCATCAGCAGCATCACCGAGGAAGCGGACGGCGTGATCCTCGAGGGGACGCTCGTGTCCTTCGATTCCCGGGAGCTGCGGGACAATAAGCGCCTCTATCTGCTGAAGGTGGCCGATGAAACGAACGGCATGAGCTGCAAGCGCTTCTTCGACCGGGCGGAAGACGCCGAGGTGCTGGACAAAAATCTGAAGGCGGGAATGCCCGTGCGCGTCCGCGGGAATGTGCGGCTGGATAAATTTTCCGGAGGGCTGGTCATGAATATCAACCAGCTGGAAAAGGGCGAAAAGAAAAAGGCCGAGCATACCGATGACGCAGAGGAAGTGCGCGTGGAGCTCCATCTCCACACGAAGATGAGCCTCGACGGCCTCATCGATGCGGAGGAAGCAATCAAGACGGCTGCCGCATGGGGCGCGCCGGCCATCGCCATCACCGACCACGGGGTCATTCAGGCCTTCCCGAAAATTCAGGACTATTCCAAGAAATACGGCGAAAAGATCCTCTACGGCATGGAAGGGTACATGATCCAGGACATCCCCGAGGATATCGACACGGACCGTCAGAAATACAGCCATATCATCATTCTGGCGAAGAACATGACCGGCCTGCGCAATCTGTACCGGCTGGTGACCTTCTCCTGCCTGAAATATTACAAAAAGCGGCCGCTCATCCCGAAGCCGCTGCTGGCGGAGCTGCACGACGGCCTCATTTACGGCTCGGCGTGCGTCATGGGCGAATTTTTCCGGGCGGTGCTCGCCGGCGAGCCGGATGAAAAGCTCATAGAGCTGGCGCGGTTCTACGACTATCTGGAAGTGCAGCCGCTGGGCAATAACGAATTCCTGCTGAATGACGACAAGTACGGGAAGATCACCACGGAGAAGGATCTGCAGGACCTGAACCGGAAGGTGATCGAGATCGCCGACAAGGCGGGCATTCCCTGCTGCGCCACCTCGGACGCCCATTTCCTCTTCCGGGAGGACCAGATCAACCGGGACATCCTGCTGGCCAAGTGGGACCGCCCGGGTCAGAAGGAATCCCATCCGGCGGTATTCATCCGCACCACGAAGGAAATGCTGGCGGAATTCGATTATCTCCCGCCGGAAAAGGCCTATGAGATCGTCGTCACCAATACGCGGAAGATCGCCGATATGTGCGAACGCCTTGAGCCGCTCGCCGAGGAATGGAAATCGTACAACCCGAAGATCTCCGGCGCCGATGAAGCGCTGGTGAAGATGTGCTACGACAACGCGAAGGCCATTTACGGGGACCCGCTGCCCGAACTGGTGGAGGGGCGGCTCAAGCAGGAGCTGACGCCGATCATCAAGCACGGGTACGGCGTGCTGTACTACATCGCCCACAAGCTGGTGAAGCATTCCAATGACCGGGGCTATCTCGTGGGCTCCCGGGGCTCGGTGGGCTCCTCCTTCGTCGCCACCATGGCGGGCATCACGGAGGTCAATCCGCTCCCGCCGCATTACGTGTGCCCGAAATGCCACTGGACCCATTTCTTCACGGACGGGTCTGTGGGCGGCGGCTTCGACCTGGCCGATAAGGCCTGCCCGCAGTGCGGGGCGCCGCTGAACAAAAACGGCCACAATATCCCGTTCGCCGTATTCCTCGGCTTCGACGGCGACAAGGTGCCGGATATCGACCTCAATTTCTCCTCCGGCGACGACCAGAGCGTGGCTCATAAATACACGGAGGAGCTCTTCGGCCGGGACAACGTATTCCGCGCCGGCACCATTTCCGGCCTGCAGGAAAAGAACGCCTACGGCGTGGCCCGGCGGTACGCGGAAGTGCGCGGCCTCCATGTGAACGATATCTATCTCGAAAAAATCGCCGGCGGCGTCATCGGCGTCAAGACGAATACGGGCCAGCATCCGGCGGGCATCATGGTCTGCCCCCGCGATATGGACATCCACAATTTCACGCCGCTCCAGTATTCCGCCGATAAGAAATATGAAAAGGATGAGGACGGCAACCGCATTCCCGGCACCATCACCACCCATTTCGATTACCACTCCATCTCCGGCCGCATGCTGAAGCTGGACATTCTGGGCCACGACGATCCGAAGGTCATCCGCGCGCTGCAGGACCTCACCGGCATCGACCCGCTCCACATTCCCTTTGACGACCAGAAAACCGTGTCCATTTTCAATTCCACGGACGCCCTCGGCTACACGCCGGACGATCTGGCAAAGATCATCGGCAATAAGGGGAATACGGTGGGCTCCATCGGCCTGCCGGAATACGGCACCCTCTTCGTGCGGAAGATGCTGGAGGACACGAAGCCGAAGAACTTCTCCGAGCTGGTGCGCATCTCCGGTTTCTCCCACGGGACGAACGTGTGGGTCGGCAATGCGCAGGACCTCATCAAGAGCGGCACCGTCAAGCTGGAAGAAGCCATTTCCACCCGTGACGACGTGATGAACTATCTCATCGAGCACGGCGTGGAGCCTCTCATTTCCTTCAAGACCATGGAAAATGTCCGCAAGGGCAAGGGACTGGAAAAGGCGGATAAAAAGGGCAATCTCTCCCACAATGAGGATGCCATCCGCGCCGCCAAGGTGCCGGAATGGTTCATCGATTCCTGCAAGAAGATCTCCTACCTCTTCCCGAGAGCGCACGCCGTGGCGTACGTCATGATGGCTTTCCGCATCGCCTGGTTCAAGGTCTACCAGCCGCTGGCCTTCTACGCCTCGTATTTCACGATCCGCGCGGAAGGGAAATTCAATGCCCTGGTCAATCTGAAGGGGCTGGAAGCACAGAAGGCGGAGCTTGCCCGGGTGGCCTCCATGGACAATGCGGGCGACGTGGACAAGAAGGCAGCCGTGGTCACCGAGGTGGCGGCGGAAATGTATCTGCGCGGCTACGAATTTCTGCCCATCGACCTCATGCGCTCCAGCGCGACGGAATTCCAGATCGTGGACGGGAAGATCCTCCCGCCGTTCAACTGCATCCCCGCGCTGGGGAACAACGTGGCCAGGCAGATCGTCCGGGCGAGAGAGGAAAATCCCTTCACCTCCAAGGAAGACCTCCGGAAACGCGGCAAAATCAGCGCCACCATCATGGAGACCATGGACGACATGGGCATCCTGAAAGGCCTCCCCGAAGAAGAACAGCTCAGCCTGTTCAGTTTCTGAAAAAATCAGGCGGACGCCATAGAGCGTCCGCTTTTTTGATGCCCGGAGCATACGGACAGAATACAGAGAAAAACCTATCGGATTGAATTGTATGAAAAATAATTTCCAAAGAATGTATATGACTTGACGGGGGGGGTATGAGGAGTGGTAAGGTCAATACAGGGATAGATAGATTCTGTCCGAAGATTTTTAGATTTCAGGAAAGAAGGGGTAGTATGAAGAAAAAGTATGTATCCGTTATGGTACTGGCCGCTTTGCTCGGCGCCCAGTGCTATGCAGGAGGAGTAGAAGCGTGGGATGCTCCGAAAGTAGTGGGGAATGATGCAGGCAGTGCGGATTCCATTGTAATCGAAGCGGGAAATGATGCTGGGATTTTTAATTCAGCTAATAAAGAAATTAGCTTTTCTGGAGAAGATATTTCAATTACCATGAACCGCCGGGAGGGATGGACTGGTGAGATTTATGGAGTTTGCGCAGCAGTAAATGATGAGGGAAATGCTGTTATAAATTTGGGAGCAGATAATACCAAATTAATTAATATTACATTACAGGATGATAGTGAGATTGATAAAGAACTGGTAGGTTTAAGAACTGTAGGTAGTAATACACAATATGGTGGCATTATTCAGGTAAAAGGCGAGCAGTTAAATATTACCGGTCAGACAAAGAATGGATGGATTTATGGTGTCTGGGCACAAAATAACAGTACGCCGACGACCGATGATCCTAGCAAAGATAATGCAAGAGTCGATATTAAAGCAGAGAATACCTATATCGATGTGGGGGTAGCGGATGATGGAACAGGAAGTAGTACTGGTCTGGTTGCTATGTCCCAAGGAGAGATTAATATTGATAGCAATTTAGAAATCCATGCAGATGATATTATTGTCACCAGAGGAAATTCAAAAATTAATATCAATACAGATGGAACGCACACCACCAAATTATATGGAGATGTTAATTTCAATTATGATTTTGTGACCTCACAGACAGTGATTGATTCTACCGTCAATATCAACTTGACGGGTGCAGATTCGATTTGGGAAGGTAACACCAGATTTTCGTGGACGGCTACAGATGGTAATGCACCAACAAATGAAGACCTTGCTGTAAATAGTCTGCATCTAACCATATCTGATGGAGCACAATGGACGCCTAATGCAGTTCCTGAGGGGAAAGAAGAATATAATTATGGCGCTGATGCTCCTGATTTCGGCGTGGATGATTATGTAGAGACTAATCAGGTTACCCTGAATGGCGGAATTATTAATATAAAAGGGAGCGAAACACAGGACGGAAAATATACTGGAATCACAATTGGGAATTTGAATGGTACTGGTGGTACGATCAATCTGGAAGCAGATGATCAGTTCAATACGCGTGATCTGAATATTAAGACAGCAGGTTCCAATGACGAAGGGGGAACGGAGTCTGCGCCGACCCAGCTGGCAGTGAACTTCACGGGAATCAATGCTGATGATATTTCTACCGACAAGGCAACGCAGCAGAAACAGCTGGAGACACTGGCAGGCAATATCAAATTTGGCACAACTGGTGCAGGCATTGACGGTGAGAAGCTGAATGCTACGGCCGCTGTAGGTGAAGGCCTCATCAATGGCGGCATTTCCGCTGTGATGAATACGACTGCTAATGATGAAACCGGTAGCATTCAAGACGGCACCATTCAGCAGAACAATACGACGACCACCATGGACAACATGAGAGATATCGCTGCAGTGAGCATTGCTGCATGGCGTCAGGAAGACTCCACGCTGTCTCAGAGACTGGGGGACCTGCGGGAATCCAAGGAAGGCCAGGGAATCTGGGCACGGATGAATCGCGGTGAATTCGAATACAGCGGCGCCTTCAAGAACCAGTACAACTATTTCCAGATCGGTTACGATATGGCGAAGGGCGACTGGCATTACGGGGCGGCGGTGAGCCACACCGACGGAGAGACCTCCTATGCCAGCGGCTACGGGGAAAATGACAGCACGTCCCTGTCCCTGTACGGCACGAGACTGATGAATGACGGACAGTACCTGGATCTGGTGCTGAAAGTGGGCCGTCTGTCCAATGAATTTGACAACTATGCAAAAACAGCAGGCGGTACCCATGGCGACTATGATGCATGGGGCACGGCGATCAGCGGAGAATACGGGAAAAAACTGGACCTGAAAGAAGGCTGGTTCGTGACGCCGCAGGCACAGCTGTCACTGATGCGGATCGGTGGAGAAGACTACACAACGAGCAACGGAATCGCTGTATCGCAGGATACGCTGTACAGTGCGGTAGGCCGTGTGGGCTTCGAGGCCGGAAAGGATACCGGCTGGGGAAGCTTCTATGCGAAGGCTTCCGTACTGCATGAATTTGCAGGGGATGCAGACACATATGTGAGACTGGGTAATCTGAGCAACAGCTACAGCCAGGATTTGGGAGACACATGGTACGAAGCAGGCTTCGGCTTCAACTGGAAGATGGGGAACGGAAGCTACTTCTACGCAGATGTGATCCGGACGTTCGGAGGAGACATCGATACGCCGTGGCAGTGGAATGCAGGCGTACGCTGGGGCTTCTGATAAAAGACAATACAAAGAAGCAGCTCGAAAGGGCTGCTTTTTTGCGTGGATAAAAGTACCGAACGGATGGCGGCATGGTATACTGAAACAATTTCAGGAAAGCGAGGCGTTGTGATATGAAACAGTATGTGGTGGATGCGTTTACCCGGGAGGTGTTCCGCGGGAATCCTGCGGCGGTGTGTGTCATGAAGGAATGGCTGCCGGATGAGATGATGCAGAAGATCGCCATTGAGAATCAGCTGTCGGAGACAGCCTTTGCGGTGAAGCAGGGAGATATGTACGGTCTCCGCTGGTTTACGCCGGGCGGAGAGATCGATCTCTGCGGGCATGCCACGCTGGGGACGGCCTATGTGATTCTGCGCTTCTATGAACCGCAGGCGGAGACGGTGTCCTTCACGACTCTGAGCGGGGTGCTCACGGTGACGAAAAAAAGGCGGCCGCTATGAGATGGCGCTTCCTTCCTGCCATCTGAAGGAGGTCCCGGTGACGGATGCCATGGAGGAGGCGATCGGCACGCGGCCGCTGGCGGCGTATATGGCGCGGGACCTGCTGTGTGTGATGGACAGCGGGGATTTTGTGCGGAAGGCATCTCCGGATCTGTTGAAGGTGGCGGAGCTGCCGGGACTGCTGCTGCACATCACGGCGGCGGGAAAGGCATACGACTGTGTATCCCGGTCGTTTGCGCCCAAGCTGGAGGTGCCGGAGGACCCGGTTTGCGGCTCCGGCCACTGCCACATCTTTCCGCACTGGGCGAAGGTGCTAGGCAAAAAGGAGCTTCTCGGCTGGCAGGCCTCGGCCCAGGGCGGCGCCGTGTACGGCCGCATGGAAGGAGATCAGGTGATCCTCGGCGGTGAGGCGGTCCTTTTCTCGGAAGCGGAAATCTATCCGGAAGGAAACTGAAAGACAAAGGGGAGCGGAAGGCTCCTCTTTTTTGTGGAGCAAATTTTCCGGCAGTGAGACCGGCGCTTTATGTTACAATACAGACAGAAAATCAATATCAAGGAGGGATGACCTATGAAATTTACCTTTTACGGCCACGCCTGTTTCCTGATCGATACAGGAAAAGAGAAGCTGCTGTTTGATCCGTTCCTCACGGGGAACGGCAGCGCCTCCATCAGCGCGGACGAGGTGGAGTGCGATTATATTCTGCTGTCCCATGCGCACGGCGACCATCTGGGAGACGCGGCGCCCATTGCGAAACGGACCGGCGCGGCTGTCATTGCCGTTCCGGAGGTGCTGGGACTGGTGAGCGATGCGGCCTCCAGGACGTTCCCGCTCAATCTGGGCGGTGGCACGACGCTGCCCTTCGGACGGGTGACGATGGTGCCGGCACTGCACAGCTCCGGTGTGCCCGGCGGCGTGGCGTGCGGATTCCTGATCCAGTTCACGGACGGCGTGAACGTCTATTATTCCGGCGACACGGCGCTCTTCAGCGACATGGCGCTCATCGGCAAGAAGGCGCCCATCCATTATGCGGTACTGCCTATCGGCGACGACTACACCATGGGACCGGAGGATGCGGTGGAAGCGGCCAAGCTGACCGGGGCGAAGCGGGTGATCCCCATTCACTACAATACCTGGCCGATCATCGCGCAGGACCCGGAAAAATTTGCGGCCCTTGCCGAGGAGGCGGGCGTGGCGGCCCATGTGCTGGCGCCCGGCGAATCGCTGGAACTGAAAAAATAAGAGAGAAAAGAAGCAGGCAGGCTGCGGGACAGCCGCCTGTTTTTTCTATGCGCCGGGGTCTGTGCCGCCGGCTGCCGGAGGGGGCGGAAACGGCCGGAAAAACCGGCATTTTTTCTTGACAATGGGGGAGGGTGATGGTATTCTTGTAATGTACAAGTTAGCACTCAAGATAAAAGAGTGCTAATAATCAGGGTGATTCAAATGACAGCACGAAGAAATACCGATCCGGGCGAATCCGGAATGAATGATCGAAAAAAGAGAATACTTTGGGCTGTGGTACAGGATTATGTATCGTCCGCTGAACCGGTAGGATCCCGAACGATCGCCAAAAACTACGATCTGGGTGTATCGAGCGCCACGATCCGCAATGAGATGCAGGATCTGGGCGATGAAGGGTATCTGGAGCAGCCGCACACGTCGGCCGGCCGCATTCCCTCCATCAAGGGATACCGCTTTTATGTGGACTGCCTCATGGAGCCGTCCCGGCTGACTGGGGAGGAAGAGGACCGCATCACGCACATGATCTCCGACGAGACCACGAAGGCGGATGAGATCTTCCGGAATATGGCCCGCGTGGTGGCCTCCATGACGCATACGCTGTCGGTGGCGGCGCGCCGGGTATCCCGGACATGCATATTCAACTATATCCGGTTCCTGCCGCTGGATGACCGCCGGGCGATCCTCCTCGTGGTGACGCAGGACGGGAATGTATCCAATTCGGTGGTGAATATCCCGCCGGGCTCCTCCATCGATGAGATGCAGCTTCTGGCGGACAAGCTGAACCATTTCCTTCACGGAAAGGATCTCAGCACCACTGATGAAAAGACCATCCTGTCCTTCCAGAAGGAGATCGAACGGGATCTGACGCCGTTCAGCCGCATTTTCGTATCCATGCGCCGGGCTCTGGCGCCGCAGCAGAAGGTGTACAGCGGCGGAGCCGCAGGGCTGATCCGCCAGCCGGAATTCCAGAATGTGGAAAAAATGCAGGATATCCTGAATCTGCTGGAGGAACGGGATGTGCTGCACAGCATACTGGACACGGCCATGGACCGGCCGCTGGCGGTGCGCATCGGCTCGGAAAACCCGGACAAATCGCTGGCCGATCTGTCCGTGGTGAAGGCGCAGTTCCATGTGGGGGGCGAGCTCATCGGCACGATGGCCGTCATCGGCCCCACCCGGATGGAATACGGCCGGGTCATCGGACTTCTGTATTTCATGCAGAAGCATCTGGAGCATATGCTGAAAAATAAGGAATAAGTAAAACATAGAGGAGGTCTCTCGATGGAAGAGAAGGAAACCAGAGTTTCCCCGGAGGACGTACAGCAGGACGTACCGCCGGCAGAGGAACCGAAAGCGGACGAAGCGCTGTCCGATGCACTCTCGAAGGCGCTGGAGGCGGAAGCCGCCGCAGAAGCCCGGGCGAAGGAGCTGGAGGACAAGGCCGCCGGCCTCGAAGAAAAGCTGGCGCTGGCCGTCCGGCAGTATGACCGCCTGCAGGGCGATTTTGACAATTTCCGCCGCCGCACCAGAAATGAACAGGCCGAGGCGAAGGACAAAATGACCGCCGATGTGGTGAAGGAATTCCTTCCCGTGCTGGACAATTTTGATCTTGCACTGGCCCACATGGCCAAAGATGAAGCCGGCGCCGCTTATGTGAAGGGCTTCGCCATGCTGCAGAAGCAGATGGAAAAGGTGCTCACCGATCTGGGCGTGGAGGAGATCGCCGCCGAAGGCGCGCCGTTCGACCCGCATTTCCATGAAGCGGTGATGCAGGTGCCCGCTCCGGACAAGGAGGACGACACGGTGGCTGCGGTGTTCCAGAAGGGCTACGCCATGAAGGACCGCGTCATCCGGCCCGCCAAGGTGCAGGTCGTACATAATGGATAACAGTTCCGGCTTGCCGGATGTCTATAAATTTTACATAGCAAATATTTTAAAGGAGGCTTTTTTATGTCTAAGGTAATTGGTATCGATCTTGGTACGACAAACTCTGTAGTGGCCGTCATGGAAGGCGGCGAGCCTGTCGTTATCCCGAACGCGGAAGGGTCCCGTCTGACTCCGTCTGTGGTGGGCTTCTCCAAGACAGGGGAACGTCTGGTGGGCCAGCTGGCAAAGCGTCAGGCTGTATCCAATCCGGACCGCACCATCGTTTCCATCAAACGCCACATGGGCAGCGATTATAAAGTTACCATCGACGGCAAATCCTATACGCCGCAGGAAATTTCCGCAATGATCCTGCAGAAGCTGAAAGCCGATGCAGAAGCCTATCTCGGTGAAACCGTATCCGAAGCCGTCATCACCTGCCCGGCATACTTCACGGACAGCCAGCGCCAGGCAACGAAAGATGCCGGCAAGATCGCAGGCCTGAACGTACTCCGCATCATCAACGAACCGACCGCATCCTCTCTGGCTTACGGCCTCGACAAGATCAATGACGGCAAGGAACACACCTTCCTCGTTTACGATCTGGGCGGCGGCACGTTCGATGTATCCATCCTCGATCTGGCAGACGGCGTATTTGAAGTCAAGGCGTCCAACGGCAACGGCCATCTGGGCGGCGATGATTTCGATGCCCGCGTCATGGACTGGATCGCTGACACCTTCAAGAAACAGAACGGCTTCGAACTGCGCCGTGACCCGATGACGAATCAGCGTCTGAAGGAAGCCGGCGAAAAAGCCAAGATCGAACTGTCCGGCGTGATGTCCACGGAAATCAACCTTCCGTTCCTCACCGTTGACTCCAACGGCCAGCCGGTCCACTTCGATGCGACACTGACCCGTGCGGAATTCGACCGCATCACCGAAGACCTCGTTCAGGCGACGGTCGCTCCGATCGATATTGCCATGAAGGATGCCGGCGTGACCGCAGCAGACATTGAAAAGATCCTGCTCGTAGGCGGCTCTTCCCGTATCCCCGCGGTACAGACGCTCATCAAGAATAAATTCGGCAAGGAACCGAACAAGGGCATCAACCCCGATGAATCCGTTGCTGTCGGCGCTGCCATTCAGGCAGGCGTGCTGAAGGGCGAAGTCAAGGACGTACTGCTTCTCGATGTCACCCCGCTGTCCCTCGGCATTGAAACGCTGGGCGGCGTATTCACCACGATGATCAAGAGAAACACCACCATCCCGACCCAGAAGACCCAGATCTTCTCCACGGCAGCAGACAACCAGCCGTCCGTAGACATCCATGTTCTCCAGGGCGAACGTCCGATGGCGGCTGACAACAAGACGCTGGGCCGCTTCGAGCTGTCCGACATCCCGCCGGCTCCGAGAGGAGTACCGCAGATTCAGGTCACCTTCGACATCGATGCGAACGGCATTGTTCATGTGTCCGCAAAGGATCTCGGCACCGGCAAGGAACAGAAGATCGACATCACCTCTTCCTCCGGCCTGTCCGATGAAGAAATCGAACGGATGCAGCAGGATGCAAAGGCCCATGAAGAGGAAGACAAGAAGCGCAAGGACGCTGTCACGGCCCGCAACAATGCAGAAGCTCTCATCTATCAGGCAGAAAAGACCGTAAAGGAACTGGGAGACAAGGCGGATGCCGCCAAGGTGAAGGAAGTCAATGACGCCATCGCCAAGCTGAAAGAGACCCTCAAGGGCGACGATGCAGAAAAGATCAAGGCGGATGCAGAAGCTCTCACGAAGCCGCTTCATGAACTGACGGAAAAACTCTATCAGCAGGCACAGCAGGCTCAGCAGGCCGCACAGGGTGCTCAGGCTCAGCAGCAGCAGGGCCCGCAGGCCGGCGCACAGGGCAGCAAGGACGACGTAGTCGATGCAGACTACAAAGTCGTGGACGACGACAAGAAATAAGACAGGATGAGGATACATGGCAGCTCGGGATTATTATGAAGTGCTCGGCGTTGACAAAAACGCCACAGAAGACGACATCAAGAAAGCCTACCGGAAACTGGCCCGGAAATACCATCCGGATCTGAACAAGGACGATCCCACCGCCGCCGATAAATTCAAGGAAGTCAATGAGGCCTACCAGACGCTCTCCGATGCGGACAAGCGGTCTCAGTATGACCAGATCGGCCACGATGCCTATGAACAGGCCCAGAAGGGCGGTGCCGGAGCCGGAGCCGGCGGATTCGGAGGCTTCGGCGGATTCGGGGGCTTTAGCGGCCAGGGCGGCTTCGATATGGGGGACATTTTCGATATGTTCACCGGCGGAGCCGGACGGCGTCAGAGAAACGGTCCGGAACGGGGCGAGGATCTGCGCTATGATATGGAGATCACCCTCCGGGAAGCGGCGAGCGGCGTGAAAAAGACCTTCACCGTGAAGAAGGAGGAGACCTGCTCCAAGTGCCACGGCAGCGGCGCTGAACCCGGCACCTCCGTGGATACCTGCCCGCACTGCCACGGCACGGGACAGGAACGGATCGTCCGCAACAGCCCCTTCGGCCAGATGGTGAATGTCACCACCTGCCGGTACTGCGGCGGCACCGGAAAGATCATCAAGCAGAAGTGCAGCACCTGCCACGGCTCGGGCCTCCAGATGGTGGAAAAGAAGCTGGAGATCAATATTCCGGCCGGCGCCGATACGGGCGTGCGGATGCGCATTGCCGGCGAGGGCAATCCGGGCAAGCGCGGCGGCCCTGCAGGCGATCTCTATGTGTACATCTACGTGAAGCAGGACCCGGACTTCGAGCGTGACGGCGATGACCTCTACTGCAAGGCGGATATTTCCTTCCCCACGGCGGCGCTGGGCAATACCATCAAGGTGCTCACGCTGGACAATGAGGTGGAACTGAAGATCCCCGCGGGCACGCAGAGCGGCACCCGCTTCCGCATCCGCGGCTCCGGCATGCCGAAGCTCCGCGGCAGCGGCAAGGGCGATCTCTATGTGATCGTCAATGTGGTGGTCCCGCGGAATCTCAAGGGCGAACAGAAGGAAGCCCTCCTGAAATACGCGGACATCTCCGGCGAGGATATCACCACCTACAAGGGGAAAAGCTCCTCATTCATCGACAAGATCATAGACAAGCTCAAAGCATGAGAAAAAACGCTCTCCTGAAAAGGGAGAGCGTTTTTGTGTGGGTATTTGTCTTTCTGAATGTAAATAAAAAGGCTCCCCTATGGGAGCTTTTTTGTGTTTCCGGACGCAGGGGAGCGGCATCAGCCTGTGGGGCAGGCGATCTTCATGATCTGCTCGATCATGTGGTGGAGCAGGTGGGCCTGCTCCGTATCGGCGGCGCGGTAGTATACTTCCTTTCCTACCCGGCGGCTCACGATGAGGCCGCCCGCCTTCAGCTGGCGCAGATGGTGAGAGACCGCGGGGCTGCTCATTTCCATCATGGAGGACAGATTGATCACGCATTCCTCGCAGTGGCACAGGAGCCAGAAGATGCGGATGCGGCTCCCGTCGCCGAGCTGCCGGCAGATATTGGCAACGGTCTGGAAATTCTCCACGCTCGGCATATGCGTCAGTTCATGTTCCATCGGCTGCCCGTGGTCATGAGGCAGAATGATTTCTGGCATGGGTACGCCCTCCTTTTCTACAATATCCATTGTACCATACGGCGAAGAGAAAGCGGAAACCGCCTCCGGCGCACAGAAAAACCGCCGTTATACGGCGGTCTTTGTCAGGCGTTCAGGGAAGCGAGCTTTTCCAGCAGGCGGAGCGCTTCCTCCAGCTTCGGATTGGGCTCGTCGCTGTGGAGCCCCTCCCGGACGCAGCCCCGGATATGGGCGCGGAGGATGTCCTGATTGACCCGGCGCAGGATGGCTTCCGCGGCCATGAGCTGGTTGGAGATATCCACGCAGTAGCGGTCCTCCTCGATCATGCGGAGCACGCCGTCCAGCTGCCCCCGGGCGATGCGGACGGAGCGGGCCGCCTTTTCCCGGTCAGCCCTCATCGGTGCGTACCGCGGTGACGGTATAGCCGGCAGCGGTGACCGCCTGCCGGAGTGCGTCATCCGTGACGGACGGCGCAGCGGTGACTGCCGCCTCGCCGGCTTCCAGGCTGACAGATACGTCCGATACGCCGTCCACGGCGGAGAGGGCGTTGGTGACATGCATGACGCAGTGCTGGCACATCATGCCTTCGATGCTTACGATTTTTTTCATGGAATTTCCTCCTTCCTGCTCTGAGGCAGATCCTGCGGCGGCATCCTCTGAAACGGGGCCCGCCGCTTCTGTATGTACAGGTTCCTGCGGAGACGATGCATCCGCGGCAGCCGATGTACAGCGCGGGGTAAAGAAACGGAGACGCAGTGCATTGCTCACGACGAATACGGAGCTGAAGCTCATGGCGAGGGCCGCCACCATGGGATTCATCCGGAGGCCGAAGGCCGTATACAGACAGCCCGCGGCGACGGGAATGCAGAGAATGTTGTAGAAAAAGGCCCAGAAAAGGTTTTCCTTGATATTGCGAATGGTGGCCCGGGACAGCTCGATGGCGGCCGCCGCGTCCAGCAGATCGCTCCGCATGAGCACGATATCGGCGGACTCCATGGCCACGTCCGTACCGGCGCCCACGGCGATGCCCACATCGGCTCGGGCGAGGGCCGGCGCATCATTGATGCCGTCTCCAATCATGGCGACGCGCCGGCCGCTTTCCTGAATCCGGCGGATCTCCTGCTCCTTGTCCTGGGGCAGGACCTCTGCGATGACCCGGTCTGCGCCGACTTCCTTCTGGATGGCCTCGGCGGTCTGCCGGTGATCGCCGGTGAGCATCACCACCTCGAGGCCCATATCATGGAAGGCCTGGACCGCGCGGCGGCTGGTGGGCTTCACCGTATCGGCGGCGGCGATGAGGCCGAGGAACTGCCCGTTTTCCGCGAAGAAAAGAGGCGTCTTGCCCTGAGCGGCCAGCCGCTGCTCCTCCTCCGGAGAGGGGAGGCCCGACACGGAGAAATCCTCCATCATCCGCCGGTTCCCGCCGAGACAGTCTTTGCCGTCCGTCCGGCCGCGGATGCCTTCACCGGGGATCTCCGTGAAATCCTCCACCGGGCGGGGCGTGAGCTGCCGGCGGCGCGCTTCCTCCATGACGGCCTCCGCCAGCGGGTGGGACGACAGATGCTCCAGCGAGGCCGCCGCGGTGAGGAGCCGTTCCGGGGAAATGCCGGGCGCACAGAGGATGTCCGTCACAGACGGCGCACCCCGGGTGATGGTGCCGGTCTTATCGCGGACCACGGTCTGCACGGCATGGGCCGTTTCCAGCGCTTCTGCCGATTTGATGAGAATGCCGTGGGTGGCGCCGCGTCCGGTGCCCACCATGATGGCGGTGGGGGTGGCAAGGCCCAGCGCGCACGGGCAGGACACCACCAGCACGGAGACCGCGATGGTGAGTGCAAATTCCACCGTGGCGCCGAAATAGAGCCACGCCGCGGCGGCGATGACCGCCACTGTGATGACGGCCGGCACAAAGACCGCCGCCGTCCGGTCCGCCAGCTTGGCAATGGGCGCCTTGGAGCTGGTCGCCTCGTCCACCAGACGGATGATCTGCGACAGGGCAGTATCGCTGCCCACCTTCTGCGCCTTCATCCGGAAAAAGCCGCTTTTGCTGATGGTCGCACCGATGACCGTATCGCCGGGCTGCTTGGCGACGGGGACGCTTTCGCCGGTGATGGCGGATTCATCCACCGAGGCCGTTCCTTCTGTCACCACGCCGTCGGCGGGGATCGCTTCGCCCGCCCGGACAATGAGAATGTCTCCGATGCGGAGCTCCTCGGCAGGAATGGTGATCTCCTCACCGCCGCGGAGCACCGTGGCCGTTTTCGGGGCCAGATTCATGAGCGCCTGAATGGCATCTGCCGTGCGTCCCTTGGCGCGGGCCTCCATGAATTTGCCGAGGGTGATGAGCGTCAGGATGGTGCCGGCGCCTTCAAAATAGAGCTCATGGGAAAAGGCGGCCGCCGCGGCGGCATCACCGGTCCCGAGGGCTATGGCCATGCGGTACATGGCGTAGACGCCGTACAGCACGGAAGCGCCCGCGCCGAGCGCGACCAGCGAATCCATATTCGGCGAACCGCGGAGCAGCGTCCGGAATCCCTGTCGGAAATAATGACCGTTGATGACCAGAATGGGAAGCAGCAGAAGAAACTGGGTGAGCGCACAGACCATGGCATGGCTGTCGCCGAGAACGATGTCCGGCAGAGGCCAGCCCAGCATCCGCCCCATGGACAGATAAAAGAGCGGCACCGCAAACAGAAAGGACCCGAGCATCCGCCGCTTCATGACGAGGCAGGCTTCCTTTGCGGGGTCCGCCTCTGCCTTCCGGGCGGGGGCTCCGCGGAGAGAAGCGCCGTATCCGGCCTTTTCCACGGCGCGTACGATGGCGTCGCTGGTAAGCGCCGATTCATCGTAGTCCACCGCCATGCTGTTTTTCAGCAGATTGACGGAGACCGTCCGGGTACCGGGGAGCGCAGCCACGCTTTTTTCCACCCGTGCGGAGCAGGCGGCGCAGGTCATGCCCGTGACGGTATAGGTTTCCTTCATTCCATACTCCTCCTTGTATCAGCAGTGATACCCCCACGGGGTATCCGTGTATAGTATAGCAGAAAATTTCGTTTTGTATGGGCGTCAGCAAAATTTTTTTCATAGCACAGGGAAATTTTATAAGGCACATAATATGACAAAATAAAAAATAGAAAAATATTTTTTCGGGACAGCGAAAAAAGAAATTTTTCTCTTGACTTTTCCGGTCTGCATGGTAAGATGAAGAAAAACGATTAAGCAATCGTTTAATTGTAAGAAAAGGGAAGGAGAACCTGTGATGAAAAAGAGCTATAAAATCGATGTGGACTGCGCAAACTGCGCCAATAAAATGGAGGAAGCGGCCCGTAAGACCGAAGGTGTGAAAAATGCGACCGTCAATTTCATGCTGCTGAAAATGAATGTGGAATTTGAGGACGGCGCCAATCCCTCCGAGGTCATGCAGAACGTACGGACCAACTGCCGGAAGGTGGAAGAGGACTGCGAGATTTACTGCTGAGGCGGGACGCCGGCCGGGGAGTGCCCGCCGGTGTCTTTCCTTTGACAGGGAAAAGAAACAGGCCCGGCCTGTTCCATGAAGGAGATATATAGAATGAACAGAAAACAGAAAATCATGCTGGTCCGCATCGTGGCAGCGGCCGCCATGATGATCGGATTGGAGTTCGCACCGGTGGAAGGCGTGGTGCGCTTCCTGCTCTATCTGGTGCCTTATCTGGTGATCGGCTATGACATCCTGAAAAAGGCCGTCCGGGGCATTCTGAACCGGCAGGTCTTCGACGAGAATTTCCTCATGGCGGTAGCCACGGTGGGCGCCATCGCACTGGCGCTGTACGACCAGAGCGGGGACTACACCGAGGCCGTGGCGGTCATGCTGTTCTATCAGATCGGCGAATGGTTCCAGAGCTACGCCGTGGGCAGAAGCCGGAAAAATATCAGCGAGCTCATGGATATCCGTCCGGACTACGCGAACATCGAAAAGGACGGCGTGCTGGAGCAGGTCGATCCCGACGAGGTGGCCATCGGCTCCGTGATCGTCGTGCAGCCCGGTGAAAAGGTACCGATCGACGGCGTCGTGATAGAGGGGACCTCCTCTCTCAATACGAGCGCCCTCACCGGTGAGAGCGTGCCGCGGGACATCACCGCGGGCCATGAGGTCATCAGCGGATGCATCAATCTCACAGGTGTGCTGAAGATCCGCACCACGAAGGAATTCGGGGAATCAACGGTCTCCCAGATCCTGGATCTCGTGGAAAATGCAAGCTCCCGGAAATCCAGATCAGAGGATTTCATTTCCAAATTTGCCCGGGTCTATACGCCGGCCGTATGCTATGCGGCGCTGGCACTGGCCATCCTGCCGCCGCTGGTGCGCATTTTCGGCATGGGACTCGCGCCGGAATGGGACGTCTGGATCTACCGGGCGCTCACCTTCCTGGTCATCAGCTGCCCCTGCGCGCTGGTCATCAGCATTCCTCTGTCGTTCTTTGCAGGCCTCGGCGGCGCCAGCCGGGAAGGGGTCCTCATCAAAGGCTCCAACTATCTGGAAACGCTGGCGCAGACGGGCATCGTCGTTTTCGACAAGACCGGTACGCTCACCCAGGGCGTATTTGAGGTCAATGCGGTGCATCACAGCAAAATCGATAAATCCCGGCTGCTGGAATATGCGGCGCTGGCGGAGAGCTCCTCCTCCCACCCCATCAGCAAGAGCCTGCAGAAGGCCTATGGAGGAAAGATCGACCGCTCCCGCGTATCGGATGTGCAGGAGATCAGCGGGAACGGCATTCTGGCCGTGGTGGACGGCGTCCGCGTCGCCGCAGGCAATGACAAGCTCATGAAACGCCTCGGCATCGAATTCATTCCCTGCCACAGCGCGGGGACCATCATCCATATGGCCATCGACGGACAGTATGCCGGCCATATCGTGATCTCCGATGTGGTGAAGCCCCATGCGAAGCAGGCCATTGAGGAACTGAAGCGGGCGGGCGTGAAAAAGACGGTCATGCTCACCGGCGATATCCGCCGCGTAGCGGAAAAGGTCGCCTCCGAGCTGGGCCTCGACGCCGTATACAGCGATCTCCTTCCCGCAGGAAAAGTGGAAAAGGTGGAAGAGCTGCTGGCCGGGAAATCGAAGAAAGAACGGCTCGCCTTCGTGGGGGACGGCATCAATGATGCGCCCGTACTGGGCCGGGCAGACATCGGCATCGCCATGGGGGCCATGGGCTCCGATGCGGCCATTGAAGCGGCCGACGTGGTCCTCATGGACGACGATCCCCTGAAAATTGCCAAGGCCATCCGGATCTCCCGGAAATGTCTGGGCATCGTCTATCAGAATATCGTCTTTGCCATCGGGATCAAGCTGCTCTGCCTGCTCCTCGGCGCGGTCGGACTGGCCAATATGTGGCTCGCCATCTTTGCCGACGTGGGCGTCATGATCCTCGCCGTACTGAATGCGATCCGCGCGCTGTTTGTGAAAAATCTGTAACGGCCAATAAAAAACACTCTCCGGAAACGGGGAGTGTTTTTGTATGCGCGGTTACCGTTCGATGATCACCGTGCTGCCGGAAACGGCATCCTCTGTGCTGAAGGTGCCTGATTTTTTATCATACTTCAGAAGATAGGACTGCATCGTGTCGGTCGCGTCCTTCAGGTGCAGCACCAGATCCTTTTTCTGCACCTCAATGGAGGCCTCCGTCCAGTCGCCCTCTACGGAGGCGGCGTCGAAGGCGGTCTTGTAGCCGCCGTCCTTATAGGAAACGATGAGGCACCCTGCCGGCGCGCCGGTGTCGATGAGATAGAAGCGGCTGCCGTTGCCCGTGTCGATCACGGGGATCACCGATACAAGGGCGCTCGGCGCCGTGCCGCCGTTCTGAATCAGGCAGGGGAGCTGCAGCGCAAAGGCATCCTCATCGGCCTGATCGCCGTACAGGAAATAAAAGGAAGCGGTGCCCTCCTCCGGTGCGACCGAGAGGCGGAGAGACTGCTCCGAGGTGAGGGAAATGCGTGCGGCGATCGTGCCGCCCTCGGTATAAAAGCGGTTTTCCGGAGCGGTCATCCAGTCTGCCTGTGCCGAGAGCGGCAGCGCCAGCAGCGCGCAGACGGAAAGCGCCAGAATCTGTTTTTTCATGGAAATATCCTCCTTTCCTTATATATCTCTGTCCTTATTATAGCCAAAGACCGCAAGGGAGAAAAAGGCACGGGAGAGAGGGGAAAATGGCGGGGAAACAGCCCTTTTGAAAAAGTTTTTGAAAAAAGTGTTGACACGGGGGAAACGGCGTGGTAAGATAACCTACGTCGCCGAGATGGCGGCGCGGTCTTGAAAAATTAATTTCAAGAAACCGCTTGACAGAAAGCAGGATATTTGCTAAGATGTCAAAGTCGCACCGAGCG
>ERZ779865.124-NODE-124-length-70953-cov-4.524317_pt1 | contig 70953 bp, 61 predicted proteins | sample MGYA00433088_ERZ779865 | MGnify/ENA primary metagenome ERZ779865 (study PRJEB29588, sample SAMEA2151703) | human gut metagenome | biome: human gut; feature: human-associated habitat; material: faeces | place: Denmark | collected 2008/2010 ... | reverse complement strand
CCAATGCGTTCAGGAAATCTTCATCTGTATGGTTTGCTTCCTCATCACCGGCATCTGCAAGAGCATCCTGTGCTGCAAAACGCTCTCTCTGATCAATCGGATCGTTCAGCTCGGAGTATGCATTACACATTTCCCATGTATTGATGAAAAGCTCGAAACGCTCTACCTTAGTCGGATCAGAAGGTTTCTTCTTAGTCAAAGGAGAAATCTCAATCGGATGATCCATAATGAAAGTCGGCTGAATCAGCTCTTTCTCACAGTACTCCTCAAAGAAGAGATTGATAATATCACCCTTCTTATGACGCTCCTCATATTCAATATGATGCTCTGCAGCAAGTTTCTTAGCTGCTTCATCATCTTCTACTTCATCAAAATCAATTCCTGCATATTTCTTGATCGCATCGTTCATGGTCAGACGTGCAAACGGTTTGCTAAGATCGATCTCGATCCCATTATAGGAAATCTTTGCAGAGCCGCAAACCTTCTCTGCCAGATAACGGAACATGGACTCTGTCAGTTCCATCATTCCCTCATAATCTGTATATGCCTGATAAAGCTCCATCAGCGTAAATTCCGGATTGTGACGGGTATCAACACCCTCATTACGGAATACACGTCCAATCTCATAAACTCTTTCAAGTCCGCCTACAATCAGTCGTTTCAGATAAAGTTCCAGGGAAATGCGAAGCTTGACATCTTCGTTCAGTGCATTGTAATGCGTCTCAAATGGTCTCGCAGCTGCACCACCGGCATTGGAAACCAGCATTGGAGTTTCCACTTCCATAAAGTCACGGTCTGCAAGGAAATTACGGATTTCTTTGAGAATCTTGGAACGCTTGATAAATACATTCTTGCTGTCCTGATTCATGATCAAGTCTACATATCTCTGACGATAACGTGTATCTGTGTCTGTCAGACCGTGGAATTTCTCCGGCAAAATCTGCAAGCTCTTAGATAAGAGAGTCATCTTCTCTGCATGAATGGAAATCTCACCGGTTCTGGTTCTGAATGCGAAGCCTTCCAATCCCCAGATGTCACCAATATCAGATTTCTTAAAATCTGCATAAGAGTCTGCTCCAATTGCATCTCTTGCTACATATACCTGAATATTTCCCTGTAAATCCTGAATATTGCAGAAAGAAGCTTTACCCATAACTCTCTTGAACATCATACGTCCAGCAATTGCTATATGGATTGGGCTTGCATCCATAATGCTTCTTCTCTCTTCATAGTCTTTCTTCAGAGCTTCCTTTGCCTGCTCTTCATCAAGACCTGTTGTATCCGGCACTGTGTGGTCTTTAAGAAGTTCTGCCTCATGTGCCTCATAAAGCGCCTTTACTTCCTGTGAATGATGGGTCTGATTAAATTTTGTTATCTGAAATGGATCCTTGCCATTCGCCTGAAGTTCTGCCAGTTTATCACGGCGTATTTTCAGAAGCTGATTCAGATCCTGATTCTTCTGCTCTGCCACTTTTGTGCCTCCCTTAAATATTACGCTGGATTTCCAGCACTTTGTACTTCATGATACCGGATGGCAGTTCCACCTCTACCACATCACCTGTATGTGCTCCCATAAGAGCTTTTCCCACAGGAGATTCGTTGGAAATCTTACCTTCCAGACTGTTTGCCTCTGTAGAGCCAACCAGCTTCAGTTCTATATCTTCTTCAAATTCAAAGTCATGTACTTTGACCTTGCATCCTACACTGATCTTATCAAGATCTACTTCATCCTCAACAACAACCTCAGCATTTTTCAGGATTTTCTCAATTTCTTCAATACGTGCTTCGATATCTCTCTGCTCGTCCTTTGCAGCGTCGTACTCAGCGTTCTCAGATAAGTCTCCCTGTTCTCTTGCCTCTTTGATCTTCTGTGAAACTTCTTTTCTTCTTACAACTTTTAAGTTTTCTAATTCGTCTTCCAGTTTCTTGAGTCCTTCGTAAGTCAGAATGTTTTTCTTGTCCATTGCATTTACCCTTCTTTATAATAATTATTGTTCGGTTCATGTATACGGCGGCACAATACTTTGCACCAGACGCTATGAACGATAAAAAGCCTTCTCAAATCTGTCCTGCCACGGCGCCCCCGTTTTCTTTTTTGGTCTCTTAACAATCATAGTATTATAACCGATAGGCACCTCTATGTCAAGATTTTCGGCTGTTCGCCAGGCTTTTTTATGGATGGGAATATAATGTTTTCCCACCACGATCTGTTTTTCATAAAAAGCGCCGTTCCATTCAAAATCAAACAGGAAAATATCACTGTCGCTTTTCATTTTTCTTAAAGCAAGATGCCTTTTTGACACGATAAGTACAACCAGTCCGTTCTTCTCATACATTGTCTCTGCAAATTCCCCAAAATATGCAGCCCGGTCCGTATAAATTGTAAGCGCATTTAGTTCATCCCCGATCTGCCCTAGCACCTCAAGAGCGCCCGCCGGCTCAAACATCCCCGCTCCATCCGGTTCTTCGTCGATCACCTCGACGACTGCGCACTCTGGCTTCACACCCTTCGCCGCAAGGATTCCCTCATACACCGGCTTAAAATCATATAAAAACCCATTAGAAAAGGACATCGCACTTCTCCCTGTAATATCCCTTTTTTCATCTTTATGATCATATTTTCCGTTTCATTACTTTCCCCATAATTTTCACTTTATAAAGTTTGAGTGTAAAAAAGGTGCTTTTTATCACACCATATCCCCGCAAACCTCCTGAAACAATGCCTCCAACTGCTCATACGTCTCCACCTCATTGATCCTTCCCCGCAATTTAGAAGAATTACGGTAACCAGACGTATACCATGCCGCATGTTTCCGTATCTCGCGGATTCCCGTATACTCACCTTTAAATTCAAGCTGCATGCGCGCATGGCGGAGAATCATCTGTGTTACCTCTTCAAATGTCGGCTTCTGGAGTTCCTCCCCCGTCTTAAAATAATGAAGGATCTGCGCAAAGATCCACGGATTTCCCTCCGCTCCACGCGCGATCATAAATCCGTCACAGCCAGTCTGTTTCTGCATTGCGATCACGTCCGCCGCCGTTAAAATATCACCATTTCCGATCACGGGGATGGAAACTGCCTCTTTTACCTGTCTTATGATATCCCAGTCAGCCTTTCCTGAATAAAACTGCGATCTCGTTCTGCCGTGGACTGCCACCGCCGCCGCGCCGGATTCCTGTGCGATATGTGCCATCTCGACCGCGTTGACATGTTCCTCATCAAATCCTTTACGGATTTTGACGGTAACCGGCTTACTTATCGCACGCGCCGTCTTTTCAATGATCTCTCCGGCAAGTTTTGGATTTTTCATGAGTGCTGAACCATCACCATTGTTGACTACTTTCGGCACCGGGCAGCCCATGTTGATGTCTAAGATATCAAACGGACGATCTTCAATCTGTTTGGCAATCTCACTCATGATATCCGGATCGGAACCAAACAACTGCAGTGACACCGGGTTTTCTCTTTTGTCGATCGTCAAAAGTTCTTCGGTATTTCTGTTTTTATAAAGGATCGCCTTTGCACTTACCATCTCCATGCAAAGCAGCCCTGCTCCCTGTTCTTTGCAAAGCAAACGAAATGGCAGGTCTGTCACGCCTGCCATCGGTGCTAGTATCAGGTTATTTTCTAATGTTACATTTCCAATCTGAAGTCGTCTGATCTCTCCCATGCCACCATTTCCTAAATCATAAATTCTCCCGGTCAAATATCTCTTATTTCTTAATCTTACCGGATTTACGGTTCTGTTTCTTATAAATAAGGTTCATTCCTTTTAATGTCAGATTTGGATCATATACATCGATCACATCTGTCTCATTTGCAATGATACGTCCAAGTCCACCGGTTGCAACAACCTTAACCGGTCCCATATCTGCTTCTTTGATCATGTTTTTTACGATATATTCAGTCTGACCGATCTGTCCATATACCAAACCTGCCTGCATACTTGAGATCGTCTCTTTCGCCAGAATACTCTCCGGTTTACGAATTTCAATCTCCGGCAGTTTTGCCGCGTCTTCCCACAGCGCTTTTGCGGAAATGCGGATGCCCGGTGCGGTAACTCCCGAAATAAATGCCCCGTTTTTATCTACCAGATCATAAGTGGTAGCTGTTCCAAAATCAAGTACCAGTACCGGTCCACCATACAGTTCATACGCAGCGGCTGCATCCACGATACGGTCCGCACCGATCTGGCGCGGATTCTCTGTCACCACACGAATTCCTGTTTTCGTACCGGGTTCCACAATGATCGGATTGATGCCAAAATATTTGATGATCGCTCCCTCTAAGGAATGCATAACATTCGGCACAACAGACGCAATGATCGCATCCTCAATGTCATCGTGTCTGATGTTGTTCTGTTCTAACAGATTTGACAGCAGCATTCCATATTCATCCGAAGTACGTGGCATTTTTGTCGTAATACGAAAACTCGCCATTACCTCATCCCCATGGAATACACCAACTGTTATATTTGTATTTCCTACGTCAATCGTGATTACCATCGTATTTTCCTACCTTTTTCTTTACATTTCTGTTTCGTCCACGCCAATATATAAAACCTTGTAATACATTTCTAATGCGCGGAGCAGTTCTTCTTTTGTTCGCTGCAGCTCACGTATTTTTAACCCACAGCCGATCTCATCATATAAAAGATCATTCTCATCACTTGATGTGCGAAACTCTAAATTACCATCCTCATCAAAGACAACCTGAAAAATGCCTCCGATATCCTCCGTAAAAAGAACGCACATGATCTTTAATTCATCTTTGATCGAATCTGGCAATCCTTTGAAATCCTGGTTCAGATAAAATTTCTTATTATATGCGCTGGCTCCGCAGAGCACTACTTCTTCTCTCTCAGACATATCCATATACTCCTCTCACGGAAACTTCGCCCGAGGATACCAGTTTTCTGCCTTCCCATGTATCCACGATCAGCTCTCCATGCGGCGTAATTCCCATTGCTTTTGCCTCATAAGGCTCTTTGGGATCTAACACCCTGACCTGCTTATGCATATTGATCAGGTGTGCATCATATTCCTTGACCAGACCACTTAAGTCTTCTGTCTCTAAAAATATCCCATAATAACGTTCAAACTGCTCTAATACTGCTTCAATCAGTTCTGCACGGTTCACATGCTGTCCGGTCTCCATCAGAATCGAGGTTGCCACCTGTTCAATCTCTTTTGGAAATGATTCATTCTGGACATTAATACCAATACCGATGACAACATGATTGATATAGTCTAACTGTGCACTCATCTCGGTTAAAATTCCACAGATTTTTTTGCCATTCATCACTATATCATTTGGCCATTTGATCCCTGCCTCCTGTCCGGTTTTCTCCGAGACAGCTTTTGATACTGCAAGTGCTGCGATCAATGTCAGCATAGAAGCTTTATCCGGCGCAAAATCCGGTTTGATGACCAAAGTCATAAATATCCCGACACCGGCCGGAGATTCGAATCCTCTCCCACGGCGGCCACGTCCGGCTTCCTGCTTTTCTGCAACAACCAGCGTACCGGTCGGATGACCTTCCTCCGCAAGCTGCTTTGCCTTTGTGTTCGTAGAATCTATCGTGTCAAAATAAAAGATCTCACGGCTTGCCCACTTTGTTTTCCGAATACTTTCCAGTTCTGCTTTATTCAGGCAGTCCGGTGTCGACACGATCTTATATCCTTTATTCTGCACTGCCTCGATCACATATCCCGCCTCTTTTAGCTGCCTTACCGCCTTCCAGATTGCAGTACGTGATACACCAAAACGCTCACACAGTTCTTGTCCGGAAATATAATCATCGGCTTCCTTTAATGCCGCTAGTAGCTGTGTCCTCATCTGTGTCCTCCAAATATTCATGCCCGCTGCACCGTTCTTTGTGCATACTATTCCACATTTCTGAGCAACTTATTTTTCACACTATTCTCCAAGTGTTGCAAGCATCACTGCCTTAATCGTATGCATACGGTTTTCCGCCTCGTCAAATACGACAGACTGTTTACTCTCAAATACTTCATCCGTTACTTCTAACTCACTGTAACCGAATTTCTCATAAACTTCCTTACCGATCTTGGTCTTTAAGTCATGGAATGCCGGCAGGCAATGCATGAAAATGGCATCTGGTTTTGCATTTGCCATCGCAGATTTATTTACCTGATATGGCATCAGATCGTGGAGACGCTCCTCCCAGATCTCATCCGGCTCACCCATGGATACCCAGACATCCGTATAAATAACATCAGCATCTTTCGTGCCCTCTTTAACATCCTCTGTCAGGGTAATGGAAGCGCCTGTTTCTTTCGCAACACCTTCGCAGTACTCAACCAGTTTTGCATCCGGGAAGTATTTTTTACTTGTGCATGCAACAAAATCCATACCGAGTTTTGCACAGGTTACCATCAGGGAATTACCCATATTATAACGTGCATCACCCATATAAACTAATCTCACACCTTTTAATCTGCCAAGATGTTCACGGATCGTCAGCATATCTGCGAGCATCTGTGTTGGATGAAATTCATTGGTCAGACCGTTCCATACCGGCACACCTGCATATTTTGCAAGTTCCTCAACAATATCCTGTCCATATCCACGGTATTCAATACCATCAAACATGCGTCCTAACACGCGTGCAGTATCCGGAATACTCTCTTTTTTGCCGATCTGGGAACCTGACGGATCTAAGTAAGTAACATGCATACCAAGATCATGTGCTGCCACCTCAAAAGAGCAGCGTGTTCTGGTACTTGTCTTTTCAAAAATAAGTGCGATATTCTTTCCGATCAGACTGTTATGCAGGATACCCTGTTTCTTCTTTGCCTTCAGATCTGCCGCAAGGTCGATCATGTATGTAATCTCTTCCGGTGTAAAATCCATTAATTTTAAAAAATTACGTCCTTTTAAATTCATGTCGTTTTCTCTCCTTTTGCATGGCTGTGCATATTTTCTTTTATGCCACAACGGATGGTACACCATGCGCACCATCCGTTCTGATAAACTTTTGTCCAATTTTATTTATGATCTACTGCAATTTCCGTAACAGATTTTGCAAGACCAGCAATTCCCTGGATTTCAGATGGAATAATGATCTTGGTTGCTTTTCCATCTGCTGCTTTTGCAAATGCCTCTAAACTCTTTAACTGGATCACGTTCTGATCCGGTGCTGCTTCTTTGATCATGCGAAGTCCGTCCGCATTTGCCTGCTGGATTTTAAGAATAGCCTCTGCCTGACCTTCTGCCTCGCGGATCGTTGCCTCTTTTTTGGCTTCTGCACGTAAGATCGCTGCCTGTTTTTCAGCCTCTGCATCAAGAATTGCGGATTCTTTCTTACCTTCTGCAACAAGTACCGTTGATTTTTTCTCACCTTCTGCACGGAGAATCGCTTCACGGCGCTCACGCTCTGCTTTCATCTGTTTCTCCATCGCATCCTGAATTGCTGCAGGAGGGATGATATTTTTTAACTCAACACGGTTGACTTTAATTCCCCATGGATCCGTTGCAACGTCCAAAGAAGATCTCATTTTCGTATTGATCGTCTCTCTGGATGTCAGTGTCTCATCAAGTTCAAGATCACCGATGATGTTACGCAGTGTAGTTGCGGTCAGGTTCTCAATCGCCATGATTGGATTTTCCACTCCATATGCATAAAGCTTCGGGTCTGTGATCTGGAAATATACGACAGTATCGATCTGCATCGTTACATTATCTTTTGTGATAACCGGCTGCGGCGGGAAATCTACCACCTGCTCTTTTAACACAACTCTCTTTGCCACACGGTCGATAAACGGTGCTTTGAAATGAATACCTACAGACCACGTTGCAAGATAACCTCCCAGACGTTCTACCACGCATGCAGTTGCCTGCGGAACGATCTTAACACAGGATACTGCAATCAGCAGTGCTACGATAATTAAAATAATAAGTGCTACAATTACTCCTGGCATACGAAACTCCTCCCTAAATTCAATTTTAAATACAGTATACTATCTGTTTTGTGCCTTTATTCATATTACTATATTTACTTTGAGATTACAACTAATCTTTTCAGAGGAGATCTTCAGAAGCTCTCTTCCTGCGGATATGCCTTACAATCACAACAACTGTACCCACTAAAAATGGAAATACAAATGTGCCAAAACGGTACAGAAGTGACGCTGATCCCGCCATACCTGTCCCGACGATTCCTGCAAACAGGCTGGTAAAAACAAATTCTGTCGATCCGATTCCTGCCGGTGATGGAATCACTGCCGCAAGCATGACAGACAGTGACGTGATCGCAAGCACCTGCGCCAGAGTCAGTGCAGGATTTTCCTGAAACCGGACACCTTTAAAAAGAAGATACGGGATTCCATACCAGAAACAGCATTTCAACAGACACAGCATAATCACACCTGTGGTCGCTTTTTTGTTTTTCAGCAAATGTTTTGAAGCATCCTCAAGCATCCTGCACTGCCTTTTGATCTCTTCTGCCATTATTTCAAATCTTCCATGGAACCTTTGATTTACCATATCCAGCAGCCAAAGGATCATCCGGTGAAATTTCTTCGAACAGCAGAACAGGAACAAACCGATGGTAATCACGAGTGTGACCGCATATCCACCCGCTAAAAGTTCAGCGTAATCTCCAAACCAGCTTTTCATAAATTCCCAGTTCATCACAAAAAGGATCGCAGAAAACAACGCTATGCTTATTTTGTGGAGCGCATACTGTATCATATACAGTCCAAATCCTTCGCCGTATTCAATCCCCTGTTCACCCAGATAAATGATTGCCGCCACTCCGGAACCGCTTCCCAGTGTTGCCACCCGGTAAAAAGAACATAGAAATGCATTCGTAATACCTTTTTTACATGCAAAAGACGACCGATACTGCCTTGCGAGCACGGTCGTAATTATGCCTTCTATGATCTGATATACCGTTGCCATCAGACAAATGCCAATGACAACGGCCGGTGATGTTTTTTTTAGCTGTTCTAAAATTGGTCCTGCCGAATCACGGAATGTATATACGATGATTCCGATGACTGCCAGTACCAGTCCCCATTTTAAGAGCTGCTTTTGTACTTTGCTGATAACAACCACCCCTTATTTCTTCTTGAAATTAGTATATCCTTTTTGTTTATATGGATGTTCTTTCCAGAGTCTGTCTGCTGTCTCTTTCCATTCGCATGCGTATGCTTCGCATTTTCCACATAAATGTTCTACTGGCTCTGCCTCCTCAACATCGGTGGAATGAGCACCTGTCTCATGTACCATACGCTGTAAGATTTCCGGATTTTCAAGCATCGGACATGGACGCAGCATATTGTCGTTAAACGGCTGGTTATCTCTGTATGCCATGAATAACGGCTGCTTTAAGCACTCTAACAGTGATTTTTCACGAATATTTGCACCGGAGTAATGAATGAATACACATGGTTCCACATCCCCCTTCGGGTTGATATGGCAGTAGTTTCTTCCTCCAGCGATACATCCGCCTACGAACTCACCATCATTCTGGAAGTCCATGACAAAAATTTCTTTTCCACCTTCCATCGCACGAACCTCACGGATTCTGTGATAGATATATTCACGCTGTTCTTTGGTCGGCATCAGATCCGGAGCTGCCTTCATACCTACCGGCATCAGATGGAAATACCATGCGAAACGGCTTCCATGCTCGATCAAAAGATCAAAGAACTCGTCAGATGTAACAGCATCCATGTTTTTGCTAGTATAGCATACACTGTTTCCGAAAATCAATCCGTTCTCATGTAAAAGATCCATTGCATGAAGAACTTTATCATATACGCCCTCTCCACGGCGGAAATCGTTCGCATCCTCAAATCCCTCAAGGCTGATGGATAAGGAAAGGTTGCCGACACGTTTCATATCATCGCAGAGTTTCTGGTCTACGAGCGTACCGTTTGTATAGCAGTGGAATGCACAATCATTGTGTTTCTCACAGAGTTTGATGATATCAGCTTTACGAACCAGCGGCTCTCCACCGGTCATCATGTAAAAATAAATACCAAGTTCTTTTCCCTGTGTTACGATGCTGTCAAGTTCATCAAAGGAAAGATTTAATTTATTACCGTACTCAGCTGCCCAGCATCCGGTACAGTGAAGGTTACATGCACTTGTAGGATCCATCAAGATCAGCCATGGAATATTACAGTCATGAATCTCTCTCATTTTACGGATGGTCTTTGTTCCATAAAATGCAGCCTGAAATCCAAGGTTTAATGCAGTCATCTTCGCAACATGCGGATCTGTCTCATCTAACAGACGATTGACATAACGCATCCATTTGTGATCCGGATTCTGAATCATTTTTCTTACGCCATCATAAGCCTCTTTGCGGAAGTTATCTCCCATAAATTTTTCCGTAAGATCTACAATCTGTAATAATCCTTTCTCACGATCCTTGTTCAAACTTTTCAGTGCAGCATCGATTGCGACGCTGAATGCTTTTCTCTCTACTGTCAGTGCTAAATTTGCCATAACTCCGACCTCCGTTATTTTTTTAACATTCTTTTACTAGAAGCAAGTATAAAAAAAATGCACTCTTTTTTAAATATGCAATGACTTTTCAATGTAGCCATCTAATATACAAATTTGCAATTTTGTCTATTTTTCGACTACACCAAACAATATTTGCATAGTGTCTATGTTTCATCACGTAGTATCAATAACTACGTTGTATTATATCACTCCAATTCCCTTTGTCAATCAATGATTATTACTTTTTTCTTAAATCTTATCGGCTATGCTTAACAGTTCTCCCCAAACTGGTTATAATAACGGTGGTTTATTTCATAGAAAGGAGATTTTTGATCATGCCTGGATATGTTACCCATTATATATTCGGAAGAGAGGTTTATCATAACCTGAAAAATAATTCCCTGAAAAAAAATCTTTATTATAATCGTGCAGCCTACGGTCTCGGACTTCAGGGACCTGATATTTTCTTTTATTACCTTCCTTCTTATGTATTAGAAGGTCACAATATCGGTGCTCTTGCCCACGTCCGCGAGACCGGTGCCTTTTTCCAGGGTCTGCTTGAAAGTCGTAATCTGTTTTCTTCCCGCACAGATCTTAATATTGCAGAAGCCTACCTGATGGGTTTTCTCGGACATTATACCTTAGATACGGTCTGTCATCCGTATATCTACGCCATGACACATTATAAGGATAAAAAGGAAAAGGCCTATTTTTCAAGACATGCCTATCTGGAGACGGACATCGATACGGCATTGCTTGATTTAAAGCTGCACCGTCAACCCTGCAATTTTCACGCCACAGATACAATCCGGCTGACCCATCGACAGAAGCACGTTATTGCAAGTATGCTCTATTATGCTTACCGCTATGCCTTTCCAGACGTCAAATTCCGCAAATATACCATGTACCTTGCTATTTTTTCCATGCAGATTGGTCTCTGGCTGATGCACGATGATTCCGGGAAGAAAAAAGCCGTTGTCCGGCTGACTGAGCGGATCTGTCTCGGATATCCGCTGTTTTCCCCTCTGATCCCGAGTGATACCTTATTTTTCCGCACAGATCCATTTAATTTAAGGCATGCAGAGTGGAAAAATCCATGGGATTCCTCTATCATCTCCCACGAGAGTTTCTTTGAACTGTATGATAAATCCAAAGAACTGTATCTATCACGGATCCACTCACTATATGCAGCACTTCATGCCGGTGCAAATATGGATAAACAGGATGCCGCCATACAGGACTTTTTAAATGAATATGGAAATCTTTCATTTCACAGCGGGCTTAGTTCCACGATTCCAAGCTGATTGCTGACGCTCCCGGAGAACTTCATTCATAGGACATAATTTTCTGTACTTTACTCATGACGGTAACCTGTTTACAAAACATGCATTCTATCGTTTATTTATCACTTCCATCAAAGAAATCACGAATCTGCCCTTCAATGATCTTCATCAGTCTGGTACGCGCCTCAAGGCTTGCCCAGGCAATATGAGGGGTAATGATCAGACGGTCACTGTCCTTGATCCGTTTTAATGGATTTTCTGCACTCATCGGTTCTACGGTCAGCACATCGAGTCCGGCTCCTGCAATTGTTTTATTTTCAAGCGCATCTGCAAGGTCTTTTTCCACAACAATCGGTCCCCTGCCGAGATTTAAAAAGATGGCAGACGGTTTCATTTTAGAAAATGCCTCTGCATTCATCAGTCCTTCCGTCTGTTCTGTCAGCGGTGCATGTACCGATACAATGTCTGATTTTTTAAGCAATTCCTCAAACTCCACACGCTCATAACCAGGCTGATTATTCTTCCCTGTTGTCGAATAATAGATTACATGGCAGCCAAACATTTTTGCAATATCTGCAACTCTGCGTCCGATTGCACCAAGTCCGATGATTCCCCATGTCTTTCCATTTAAATCATGAAAGACATTATCGAAATGCGTAAATGTAATGTCTCCGACATACTTCTCTGATTTGACATAATCGTCATAATATCTTAATTTTTCCCAGAGATAGAATAACAAGGCAAATGTGTGCTGTGCCACCGTTTCCGTAGAATATCCGGCAACATTTCTCCAAGCAATACCACGTTCATCCAGATACGCTTTATCCAGATTGTTTGTTCCCGTTGCAGTCACGCAAACCAGTTTTAAGTGTTTTGCATCACCGATCGACGTCTCGTTGATCTGCACTTTATTCACAATTACCACATCGGCATCCTTTGTGCGCTCTCTCGCCTCCTTGGCCGTGGAAAAACCATATTTTACAACAGTTCCAAGTTTGTCGTACCCGGAAAGATCAATATCTTCCCCGATTGTCTTTGCATCCAGAAATACAATGTTCATCTTTTTTCTCCTTTGCATTATTTATTCAAATAGGCGCGAAGGGCGTCTGTCTGTTCTGTGGCAATACGATATCCTTCATCATAAAGTCTGCGCAATTTTACGGTATCCGTCTCCGTCCTGCCAACTCCATAGGTCGATTCCGGCGCGATCACAAATACTTTTCCTTCTTTCTCCAGCTGCATCAGTTTTTCCATGGAAGCATTGTAGCGCGCTGCACGCAGCTTCATATCTTCCACGATCTTCGGATAGTGCTGATATAGCCGGTTCATGACTCCCGCAGCCTTTTCCTGTGTCTTTACATAACCACGTTCTCTCGTCAGGACGACAACCAGTTTCTCACAGCCCATTTCCATGGCATGTTCATATGGAACCGAATCGGCAAGTCCACCATCCAGATAATAGTGTTTTCCGATTTTTACCGGCTGAAACAGAATCGGCAGTGAACAGGTTGCAATCAACAGATCCTTCATCTCTTTTCCGCGTGGCACTTCCATGTATTCAGCTTTTCCCGTGTGAATATTTGTAACTGCTGCTTCAATCTCTCCAGGGAAACGTGCCAGAGCATCATAATCAAGCGGAAGAAGTTCATTTGGCACTTCATCAAATACAAACTTTGTATTGTAATACGCATGTTCCTTGCGGTTTAACAGATGGCGCATCCCCATATAGCGCTTATCCGCCATATATTTTTCCATCAGTTCAAGATTGCGTCCTTTCTGCCCGGAAAGATACGACAATCCATATGCCATACCTGCGGACACGCCGATATAATAATCCGGCATGATATTTTCTTCTAAAAATTTATCCATTACTCCACAGGAAAAAATCGTGCGGTTCGCTCCACCTTCAAATACCATTCCTAGTTTCATTTCTATTTATCTCCATTCATCTGCGGCATATCTTCACTTTCCGTTACATAAAGGGTAACCCCCTTGATTTCTTTTACTGTAACAATCATTCCCGGCTCAAAGGTCTTTTCGTCATCCACAGAACGTGCCGTCCATTCCAGACCATTCATAACCGCGGTTCCGGTTCCCTTGATATTATCTATCTGCTCCGTGACACAGACATTTTTTCCCACCGCTTCCTCATAATTGGTCTTAACCAGATGCGGTTTTAAATATTTCAACGCCCATGGTCTTGTAAAATAAAGCAGTACAAATGATACTGCCGCAAACACGATAATCTGTCCCGTGATTCCCATTCCAAATGCCGCACAGATCAATCCTGCAAGGCTTCCTCCTGCAAGCCAGATCGATGTCAGGCCAACGGTAGCGATCTCTAATACAACAAAGAATACAATCAATGCTAACCAAAACATTATTTCCATAATCTTCTCCCTCCTGTCGTAATATTTCTGCTGTCTATATAGTAGTATATCGCAAATAAATTTTCAATGCCATGGTTAATTATCTACGCTTTTCGACCGAAACATATAACAGATGATTTTTAAGGAGGTCTTTCTTATGGCCATTACCGCTTATGCCGGAGCCGGAACAGTGCTTGGCACATCTTATTATATGCGCCGTTTTTATGCATCAAACGCAGATGCGCGTACCAATACATCACGCAGTAATCTGTCTAACTCCACCTTAACGGGTGCCGATGCACATGCTCTGCGCCGTGCAATACGTTCCCTTGGCTCATTCACATACAATGATGACAATGAAGATAACATCAAAAACAATGTTTCTGCATTCATCAGTACCTACAACAATATGATAAGTTCTTCTAATGCCTCCAGTGACCGCACGATCAAGAACACGCAGAAAAGTTTAAAAAATCTGACTTCTGAGTATGCAAGCCAGCTTGATAAAATCGGCATTACCGTAAAAGATAACGGAACACTAGAAACCCGCAGTTCCCTTTTTGGTTCTGCAGACATTTCCAAATTTGAATCTCTGTTTTCGACAGATTCCGAGTATATGCAGCGCGTTACTTCCTATGCTAAACGCCTTGAGAACAGAAGCAACACTCTGACACAGATTGAATACAATGAAGCTTTAGCAAAGCGCAATGCAAAGAAACAGGCGTCTTCGTCTGTCTCCGACGGTGCATCCGACTCTGCTGATACCGGTTCTACTGCCACAAATGCACTCAACATTGCATCTGTCACTCCGGTGGCTGCTGATTTGAACACACTACTGAACACTGGAATCGGCAGCAATGTAAATGTAATTTTATAATCTTACACAGCTTATCTCTATTCGATTTGATTGAGAAACTTTAAGCAGCGGATTCGATGACCCGCTGCTTTTTTATTGTGCTATTCCCACTGCATATTTACACTCAATTCATTTCCACGTACGCTGACATCAGCATAACTTCCACAGACGAGCGGCATCATCGGCGGAATATGTCCGATATCCGCATCCATGATAACCGGAACCCGATACTCTGCGAGCAGATCCGCAACCGCATGGTACTGGTCTAATCCCATCATCTCCTGCCCGAATACCGCCGGTCTTCCGATCAGGAATCCTTTTACATGGGAAAACCATCCGGCATGTTTCATCTGCCAGACTGCCCTGCGGATAGACATCACGTTCAAATCACAGGACTCTAAAAACCAGATGATTCCATCATCCTGATACTTTGCCGTAAACTCCCCTACATGGTCAAATTCTGTTCCCAGCAGATTGACAAGGCAATCCATACAACCGCCAAGCAGCCTTCCCTGCATGTTAATTTCTCCCTCTGTCTGTTCTGCCGGCTGCACCAATACCTGTGCACACGTTTCCACAGGTTCCTGTTTTTGAGGCAGATACACCATAAGTTTCTTCTTTTCTGTCACATGATACGGTTCAAGCGGATGTTCTTCGTCCTTTTTTCCTTCTTTTTCCCACAGCGCATAACCATCTATACTGCTTTTTTGTCCACGCAAAAGACGATAGGCATCCCAAAGGCTCTCATGCCACGGTTCCATGCCGAATGCCGCCGCACACGGTCCATATACGGATGCCGTGTCGCACAGCGTCGCAAGCAGGAATGTCATGTTGGTATTATCTGAAAATCCCATATACCACTTTGGCTCGGCTGCCTTGATCTTGTCAAAATCCACTTTATCTAAAATCTCACACATCAGCTCACCGCCACCGCATGAGATCAGAATATCATTTTTATCACTGCAGTAATATTCGGTCAACTCTGCCCCACACGCTTCCGGCGTGTTGCTGATGCCAATTCCCTCCGATGCATAACAGTTTGGTCCGAGATCTAATCTATGCCCCATTTCCGTAAATTTTTTCTGTGCATTTAAAAATGCTGTATGATATGGTTCTATGCTGCACCCAAAAGACGGTGCCACAAACCCGATTGTTCCATTTTCCGGTAAAAATTTTGGATAGTTCATATCGTTATTGTATCCTCCGATTTCTTTTTATCACTGTACAGCCCATTTTACACTTCACAAAAAATGGTTGCAATCTTTTTTCATTTTGCTATAATATTTAGTAGAATTTTCATCATAGGCAGACATAGTACATCGGTAGTATATCAGCTTCCCAAGCTGAGGAGGCGGGTTCGATTCCCGTTGTCTGCTTTCTTTTATTTTTCACAGAGTTTCTTATTTTCCCCTGAGATACATAGCTAATTTCATATTTATCCATGAAGGATTTTTTCTAAATCCTCCACAAATCCCTCTTTCGACACCACCTGCTTCGCCTGCATGCTGTAATTTACCGCCGCCTGCACATTTTCCAGCCGGTCATCAAAGAAAAGACACTCACACGGCTTTAACCGGTATTTCTCGCAAAGTGCCTCATAAATCGCCTGATCCGGTTTTGCTTTGTGCACCATATAGGAAACGACCAGTCCGTCAATATCATTCATGAAATCCGCATATTCTGTATGCTTTTTAAATAATTCTTCCGAATAGTTGGACAGCAGATACACCCCGTACCCCTGTAATTTTAATTGATGCACAAGTTCCCATACTGCCGGTCTTGCTACCGGCATATACTCTCCGTGACCGATAAACCAGCGGATTACCTTTTCATCCTCCGGATATTTTTTACAATAACGCTCAATGATCTCCTGCTGCGGGACAGTTCCAAGGTCGAGCAGTCCCCACAAACCTTCCGGATCATCAAACATTTCCGTTCCAATGCGCACCGCCTCACTCTCCAAAAGCCCGTAATCCATCAGCATATATTTCCAGCGATAAGAGAGTAAGACATCTCCCACATCAAAAATAATATTTTTTATCTGTTCCATGTTAGTTTTCATTTCCATTTTCCTCACAAGATCCACTATAATTCTTATAACTGTATGTTTCTTTGATTTTGACTGATTCTAACACAGAACAGATTCCAATGTCAAAAGATGCCGCATCCTTCTGTTTCAGAACGGATGCGGCAATCAATGTTATGCCTGGTTTCCCACAATTTTATAATAGCTTCTCGATGTAACTGCAAAGACCGCAAGGTAGATCAATCCAAATACCAGTACTGTTCCTGCCAGACACCATGCAAACAGTGTTCCGTTATACAAAGCCACCAATGCAAGCAGTTTTTTCAGCATCGGATATGCTGCCGCAAGATGACATGCTGCCGTGACAAGTGGAAGGAAAAATACCATGCGTATCTGGGAACGGATCGAGGCTTTTACCTCGGCATTGCTCATTCCAACCTTTTCCATGATGGCAAAGCGCTCTTTATCTTCATAACCTTCGGATATCTGCTTGTAATAAATAATCAGAACTGTGATCATCAAAAACATGCTTCCCAAAAACAGGCCAAGGAAAAACAGGCCGCCATTGCTTGACTCATAATCAATGCGTCCCTCCGCTCTTGACACTATATTACAATCCAGCCGCATGATCTGTGGATTTGTCTCATCATTCTGCCATTCGCAGATGCGCTCCCGTACTGCATTTGCACAGGCGATTTTTTCTTCCTCTGACCCACTCATATCAAAGTTCATCACATAAGTAAGATCAACTTTTCGTTCTTCACCATAGGCAGCTGTCTCCACATCTGATAACTGCTGACGCATTTCTTCGAATGCAGTTTCATCTTTTACAATTACAATCACAGAACCTCCAACTAATTCTCCCATTTCATCTTCCGCTGGAATTTCTATAGACTGCTCCACAGGATACACAGCATCACCAATCTCTATCGTTTTCTGATCATATAAAGGATCCGCCATGACTGCCACGTTTCCGTCTGAAATATCCGGGATCGACTTATGCATATATTCTTCAAATCCCTGTTTTGTCATGACTTCCAATACATACATATTGGAAAAATCTATATTAGAACGATCTAATGCCATAACCTTATTTCCGGACAACATTACCGCAGCTCCCGCATAGACTCCTTTTTGTCTGCCTGTTATAACTCTGCCATTTTCTTTTATCACATTTTCGATCTCATCTGTCATCCGTTCAAATGTCCCGAAATCCTGCTGACCATCCGAATCATAAAACATTACTTCAAGCTCTGCCGGATACTGTGTTTTTAACTCATCTTCAAGTCCGGCGTACATACATACTGTCACAGAAATCACAACCAGTACCATTGTTGATAAAATACAGATATTTGCAAGTCCCACGGCATTCTGTTTCATCCGGTAGATCATGCCGGAAACCGTTGTAAAATGTCTGGTCTGGTAGTAATAACGCTTGTTTTTCCGAAGTAATTTTAAAAATGCGATGCTGCCGGCGTTAAACAGACAGTAAGTTCCGATAATAACCAGCATGACTGCAACGAAAAACAGATTGATTGCCTTTACCGGATTATCTACCGTAATCGCTATATAATAGCCGGCTGCAATACAAACTACTCCAAGCACTGCCTGCAGAATTTTGGTTTTCGGCTCGCGCTCTCCTGTATTTCCACTGTGCAGCAGCTCTACCGGATTCGAAAGCCGGATCTGCATCAGATTGTAAAGAAGAATACATACATAAATGGTGCCAAAAAGTTCTGCGGTATGAAGGCATCCCCATCCTGAAATATAAAACGGAATTGTAGCTTCAAGCCCGGTCAGACGGTATAAAAACATGGTCAGTAATTTCTGGAATACGATACCAAATACCAGACCTCCGCCAACTGCGATCAGAAAAGAAAAAACCGTTTCCCACGCCAGAATTTTGGCAATATGGATTTTTTCCATGCCAAGAATATTATAGATCCCAAGTTCTTTTTTTCTGCGCTTCATAATAAAGCTGTTCGTATAAAATAAAAAAATACTGACAAACATACCTACAACGATCACTCCAAAGAGAAGAACCGTCTGGACACTGGTTCCTCCACGCATCTTTGAGAGTCCTTCATTGCCCTGGATCGCGCACATCGTATAAAACATCATGGCTGACAGCATTCCTGCAATCACATACGGCAGATAAAACTGTCTGCTGTTTTTTAAGTTGCTCCATGCAAGTTTCAGATAAAGTTTATTCATGGCGCTCACCACCTGTCGTTAAAATTGTAAGCGTGTCGGATATTTTTGCATAAAGTTCCTCGGTACTCATATCCCCGCGGTATAACTGATGGAATACTTCTCCGTCTTTGATAAACAACACACGTTTCGCATGGCTTGCTGCCTTAATACTGTGTGTGACCATAAAGATCGTCTGTCCGTACTCATTGATCTGGTTAAACAATGCCAGAATGCCATCGGTCGCTTTTGAGTCAAGCGCCCCGGTCGGTTCATCCGCTAAGATAAGCTGCGGATCTGTAATAAGCGCACGTGCCACCGCCACGCGTTGTTTTTGTCCGCCAGAAACTTCATACGGATATTTTTCTAAAAGTCCTTCAATTCCAAGTTTTTTAGCAAGCGGATATACCTTCGGCTCCATCTGCTCTGGTTTTACTCCGGCAAGTACAAGCGGAAGCAGAATATTATCTTTTAAACAGAACTGATCTAATAAATTAAAATCCTGAAAAACAAATCCAAGATGATCCCGTCTGAATGCAGAGATTTCTTTTTCACGGAGTGTCACAATATTTTTTCCATTCAAAAGAACCTCTCCCGCGGTCGGTTTGTCCAGTGCTGCAAGGATATTAAGAAGCGTCGTTTTCCCGGAGCCGGACTCACCCATAATTGCCACATATTCTCCTTCCTCCACTGAAAAATTCATGAATTTCAATGCCTCTACCTGATTTCCTCCAAACCGTGTGGTATATATTTTCTTTAAATTATTTACCTCTAAAAGTGCCATATCATTTTCCTCCCAAGCAATATTATTTTATTTCCTCAAGGACTATATCAAGTATAACAAAAGAGGGAAACGCAAGCCATCGAACCAGCTTACATTTCCCTACTGTATCTTACATTATTGTAAGATTGCATTTTATCCATAATACATTTTTTCTGACCTGCAATGGCCTCTTTAACCAATTTTTACAACCGTTCCCTCTCCTTCTTTAGAGGTAATGGAAAATGTGTGCCCAAGTTTCTTTAAAATACGGTTACACAGATACAGACCGATTCCGCTCGAATGTTGTCCTTCATGTCCATTACATCCGGTATATCCCATCTCACAGATACGCGGCAGATCCTCTGCCCGGATCCCGATCCCGGTATCTTCTATGACAAGCCGAACCGAATTCATGCTGCCATTTTCCTCACTGTCTCCTTTTCCATGAGAATTTTTCTGCAAGGGCACTGACATGGTTCCGTCTCCATCTTCCAGATAAATCTTAATACTTCCTGTCTTTGTGTACTTAACGGCATTCGATATCACCTGCTCGATAACAAATGAGAGCCATTTTTTATCCGTGATTACGGCTACCCCAACCGGTTCATAACTCAGGCTGATTTTTTTTGCAATAAACTGTCTTGCATATTTTTTTACAGAAGTCCGTATGATCTCATCTAAATCCGTTGTTTCAAATACAAAGTCTGTCGTTTCTGAATCAAGACGCTGGTACTGCAATGCCATTTCCACATACTGTTCAATCCCAAACAGTTCAGACAGTTCCTCCGTCATCTTTCCCTCATCATTTTTATTTTGAAGCAGAAGACGCAGTGCAGCAATCGGTGTCTTGACCTGATGAACCCACATGGCATAATATTCCTGCATATTTTTTTGTTTTTCAGCTGCCTGGCTCTGTACCCCCGCATATTCGTCCGATAAGATCCGAAGCAGTTTCTGGTACTCGGTTTCTAACAAATCCATCGTCTCCGGCATCCTGTCGGCAGAAAGCATGATGGTATGCTCTAATTCCTTCACTTTCTGATAATGCCTGTAATACCTCATTGCATCAAAAATCAGAAGTATCAGCAGTAAAAATAATGAAATAAATATTCCATATCCAATTTCTGCAAGCGGAATCTGGTTGAGTATCATCGTGAGGAACATGACCACTTCACATACAATCACAATGCACAACCATCCACCAATCCTTTTCATATACGAAGCAATCCCACTCATCCGATCTGATACCCGATTCCTTTTCTCGTCACAATAAAATCGCAAAGCCCCACAGATTCTAATTTTTTCCGTAAACGGTTTACATTGACGGAAAGCGTATTTTCATCCACAAAACTGTCGCTCTCCCATAATTTTACCATCAGCGTATCTCTCGACACAACTTTTTGTTTGTTTTCCATGAGCACCTGTAAAATTTTAAATTCATTTTTTGTCAGTTCTATTTTTTCCTGTTCATAAAACAATGCTGCCTCTGTCAGATTTAACATGGCACCCTTATGTTCTAAAACGGCACTTTGTCCGGTAAAATCATAAGTTCTCCGAAGCATTGCCTGTACTTTCGCTGTCAGCACTTCTAAATCAAATGGTTTGGCAATGAAATCATCCCCACCCATGCTGACTGCCATCACAATATTCATATTATCCGATGCGGACGATACAAAAATAACAGGCACTTTTGACACTTTGCGGATTTCACTGCACCAGTGATAGCCATTGAAAAAAGGAAGTTTTACATCCATCAGTACAAGCTGAGGATCAAACGCAGCAAACGCAGCCGTCACATTAGAAAAATCTTCGGCACAGCATACCTCATAATTCCAGCTTTCCAAATGGTCTTTCAAACTCCGTGCGATACTTTCATCATCCTCTACAATCAAAATACGGTACATATTATTTACCACAACTCTGCCAGCTCATAAATGAGTTTTTCTGTTTTCTCCCAGCCAAGACAAGGATCGGTGATAGACTTTCCGTAACAGTGATCCCCTACCTTCTGGTTTCCGTCCTCTATATAGCTCTCAATCATCAGTCCCTTGACCAGCTTATGAATATCCGCTGACATCTTGCAACTGTGCAGTACATCCTTGCTGATTCTGATCTGTTCCTCAAATTTCTTGCCGGAATTGGAATGGTTTGCATCTACAATAACTGCAGGGTTTGCAAGTGGATTACTTGAAGAATTTGCATCCTCATAATGCTCCAGCAGATTCTGCAGATCTTCGTAATGATAATTTGGAATATTTCTTCCGAATTTGTCCACATATCCCCTTAAAATCGCATGCGTATATGGATTTCCCTGCGTTTTTACCTCCCAGCCGCGGTATAAGAACGTGTGACTGTTCTGCGCTGCAATGATGGAATTCATCATGACTGCAATATCACCACCGGTCGGATTCTTCATACCAACCGGAATACCCACACCACTTGCTGTCAGTCTGTGTTGCTGATTTTCCACAGAACGTGCACCTACCGCTACATAAGAGAGCAAATCTGACAAATATCTGTGGTTTTCCGGGTATAACATCTCATCTGCGCAGGTAAAACCGGTCTCCTCGACTGCTCGCTTATGCATCTGGCGGATGGCTATGATTCCTTTCAACATATCGGTTTCTTTTTCCGGATCCGGCTGATGAAGCATGCCTTTATACCCGATTCCAATCGTTCTTGGTTTGTTTGTGTAAATACGCGGAATCATAAAAATCTTATCTGCCACTTTATCCTGTACTTTACGAAGTCTTGAAATATAATCAATGACTGCATCCTCATTGTCTGCAGAACATGGTCCGATCACCAGAATCAGCTTATCTTCTTTTCCCTCGAATATTGCGCGGATCTCATCATCGCGCTCTGCCTTAGTTGCAACAACCTGTGCACTTACCGGATACTCTTCCTTCAATTCTGCCGGTGTTGGAAGTTTCCGTAAAAACTCCATTTCCATTTCCATTTTGTCCTCCGTTTCTGCGCCATTTTCTATCTTATTTTATGTTACGTCTCTCTGGTATTCCGACAAGACATTTTGTTATCTGTGCGCTGGCTTTTCTTTTATTTATGACAATCGATTTGCCCGCAAAGCGTGCAACCTATTGTTTCATAATGCAATCTTCTTTTTCACTTTAAAGCATTGCAGTATGAAGTTCCTTTAAATAATACTTTGTTCTCTCTAATCTGTCAATCCCCTTTGCAGAAAAAAGCAGGTATCCCGTTTCCGAAACACCTGCCAAAAGTCTTATATATACTGTCTTTTAATAAAATACATGATTTCCGATTACAACACCCGCACGTCCGGAACTTGCTCTTGTGAAACAGGTTGCACCACCGGTATTATCTGAGCCGCCCAGTGCCTGCTGTGCTGCCTGTACGCAGCTGCCCTTTGGTCCATTTGCTGCAATACTTGCAACCATTCCCTGTCCTGCCGGTGGAAACTGTCCGCTCTGATAAATAACACCGGAAATGCTCGACGGATATGCACCGGAACGAAGTCTGTTCATAACAACTGCTCCAACTGCAAGCTGTCCTTCATAAGGCTCACTTCCTGCCTCACACTGAATCAGTGCTGCAAGGAGTGTTACATCATCGTAAGATGCCGAAACAGAAGCGTTCTGTACGGTAGATGTTTCTGTAGTCTGCGCTGCTTTTGCTGCCGCCTCTTCCTCTGCTTTCTTTGCTAATGCTGCCTTTTCTTCTTCTATTGTGACTGCCTCGCCAAGTGCAAGTTCTGCAGTAACATAATCTGCACTGACATATGCGGTCTGTCCTTTATATTTAACGGCTACCCAGCCGTCCTCTGTCTCGGCATCTGTATCAACCGTTAATGTGGTTCCCTCGGAAACTGCAGTAATGACCGATGCATCTTCCGATGCTGCATTTCTGACGCGAAGTCCATTTGTATTGACCTGTGCCTCTGTCTCAACATTTTCCTGTGCGTAGGCAAGTGCATCTTCACCGGATACACAATAATCATTGTTTACATATCCGTCTACATCTCCGGATACCACGTGAGTCCATGTATCTCCGCTCTCAACAACATCTGCCACATCACCTTTATATAATTTACCGACTATCTCTGCATCTGCATCCCCAGATGCTCTGACATATAAATATTCATTCACATCTGCCATCAGACGATTCTGCCACTCAGCGTCTTCCGTATTTTCAGTATTTTCGGTATCTTCTGAATTTTGTACATCTTCTGTATTTGCTGTATCAGCTGTATTTTCTTCGGCTGTTTCCTGTATATTTTCTATTTCTTTGGCATCCTGTGCCAAACCATCTTCCTCTGAATCAGCCTGTGTAGATTCTTCTATGGATGCTGTCTCATTCTGTACTACGGATACTTCTTCCGTTGCATCTGTATCTTCTGCTGCCTGTGCCCCCTCATCTGCGGAAGCAACAAGTATTGTCTGGGAGTACTCAACTCCTGCTGCTGCCATCTCCACTGCATCTGTACCTACCTGATTCAACTGTGCAACAACACCTGCTGTCCCATCTGTAGCTAAGGCCGTCCTTGTGTCTGCTACAACCGTTACTGCCTCTGTGGAAACTATACTGGCTGCATCTGCAATCGCGCACATCACTACCATAGATCCGGCAAGCATGATTCCGCTGATTGCTCTTTTTCTTAAATTCATAGAAAACCTCCATCAGTGTTTACCATCTTATATAAATAGTATTACACTTTTGTTTCGTTTTATTCATCTTTGTTACAATTATTACGGATTTGTTACAATGAGGATTATAGCAAAGCAAATCTAAAATGTCAAGCATCTGACATTTCCTTCCATATTTAAGAAAAAACCTCCTCTATAACATCTTGGATCACCGTTACAGATTCTGCATCCTTTTTTTTCACACCATTTGCAATTTTATTTTCTGTTTTAACTTCTGTTTTATATTCCGTTCTACCTTCTGTTGTATCTTCTATTTCCTTTTGTCTGTCTTGTTTTTCTATTTGCTGCAATCTTTTTTCTATTTCCTCATTCATGAAAAGATTTTTTTGCTCTGTTTTTTTTATCCTGTGTAATACATAAATCAGAAGGATCAGTATCACAACACTGCTTCCCCTATAAAACCATTCTGCGTACTCCGCTACAAAGATTCCCACCTGTTCCATGTATACCACCTCTCTATTCCGGGACTTGTCAATTATTTTTTGTGCCCGTAAAACTGCTTCATTTATTCCATGCACAGTATTGTCCCTGTTCTTTATTAATTATAGAAAGAACAGAACTATTTGAAAAGGTCTTCCGACCATGTTTTGACCGCAACTTCCGACATTTTTCCCATTTATTTCTTTGCTTTTTGCCCATTCATTGTTTTACCGTTTTCTATTTTATAAGTCTTTTCTTGACTTTTACGCATAAGGGTATTATAAATAGGGAAGTGCAAAATGTTACAGGAAAGGGATTATTCTATGAAAAAAATCGTAATGACCGGGGGCGGTACCGCAGGACATGTCACACCAAACATTGCATTGATGCCAGCCCTGCGAAATGAAGGTTTTGAAATTTCTTATATAGGTTCCTATGAAGGAATTGAAAAAAGACTGATTGAGGAACAGGGTGTTCCTTACTATGGCATTTCTTCTGGAAAATTAAGACGCTATTTTGATCCTAAAAATTTTTCAGATCCATTTAAAGTATTAAAGGGATACGCGCAGTCAATCCGGCTTTTAAAAAAAATAAAACCGGATGTTGTTTTTTCCAAGGGCGGATTTGTCTCTGTTCCGGTTGTTTTAGCTGCAAAGCACTGTAAAATTCCTGCTATTATACATGAGTCAGATCTGACTCCGGGACTTGCAAATAAACTTGCCATCCCAAGCGCGACAAAAGTCTGCTGTAATTTTCCTGAAACACTTTCTTACCTTCCGAAGGAAAAGGCCGTATTGACCGGTTCCCCGATTCGTCAGGAACTTTTAACAGGAAATGCTGACTTTGCTTTTTCACTCTGTCATTTCAAAGATCACAGCAAACAGACGATTCTGATCGTTGGCGGAAGTTCCGGCTCCCGTGTAATAAATACAGCGATCCGTGGTCTGCTCCCTGAGCTTTTGAAAAGCTACAATGTTATTCATCTCTGTGGAAAAGACAATCTGGATGAAACATTAGTCGAAACAGATGGCTATGCACAGTTTGAATATGCCAACAAAGAGCTTTCCGATATGTTTGCTCTTGCAGATCTTGTTATTTCCCGTGCAGGCGCAAATGCAATCTGTGAACTTCTGGCATTACGCAAGCCAAATATTTTAATTCCTCTTTCCGCAGCTGCCAGCCGTGGAGATCAGATTCTGAATGCAAATTCGTTTCGTTCCCAGGGATTTAGTTATGTATTAGAGGAAGAAGATCTGTCAAACACAGCACTTCTTGAAGCAATTGAACATGTCTTCCACAAAAAGGAAGAATATATTGAGGCAATGGAAAACAGCAACAGCCGCAATTCCATTGATACGATCATCGGACTGATTTTAGACGCATCAAAAAAATGATGTTTTTCAAACGAGGAACGGATATATATTTTTTATGTCTGTTCCTCGTTCATTTTATATGGTTTAGAAAAATTTCTTTTTGGACAACATTTCTACATTTTTAAAGAATCTCTGATCTCTGCCATTTCTTCCTGTGTGAATTCTTCATGATTCCAGATCAGAATATCATTATTTTTTGCATTCTTATAACGTGGAATCAGATGCATATGAAAATGAAAAACTGTCTGTCCCGCAATCTCATGATTGTTTTGTACAATATTAAATCCATCGCATTTCAAAATATCTGTCATATGTTTTGCAAGTTTTTTTGCAAGCTGCATTGCATGACCTGCTGTCTTTTCATCAATATCATAAATATCTGCATAATGTTCCTTTGGCAGAATTAATGCATGACCTTTTGATGCCGGACTTGCATCCAGAATTACTTTGAATTCATCATCCTCATAAATCGTATTAGATGGAATCTCTCCTCCAATAATCTTACAAAAAATACAATTTGTGTCTCTCATATTATCCTCCATTCTTGCGTTTCCTTTTATTTACATGATCAGTGTGTTTCCTACACCATCCTGCAAATCTTCTGTATTCCTATATATAACCATAGATTGCGCACTTTTTCAGGCAAACCTCTGATCACGAATTAAACATGGTATCTAACATCCGCAGAACTTTAAAATTTCCCTTTGCCGTCATTTCTCCTGTCATAAATGCCCGCTGGAATGTCATCCTTCCATCTACAATACTATCCATGACCTCCGGTTTTAGCCTTGCATAAACATCAATATTTTCTTCCTGTCCATAGTGAATCGTAAGCTCACCTTCATTTACTTCTAAAAACAGTGGCTTTTTCCTGCCCTCTATAATGAACAGATATCTTGCCTTAAATTCAGGCTGCGGTGTATACTTTGCACGGAATGCCTCAATATAAGCCTCGTCATCTTCTTTTTCCGACTTGCCAAGCATCCCCTTAAACATCGTTGCAAGTTCTTCGATATCTTCCTTCTGCTTTTTCACATATGTGTCATCTGATACATACTTCGATAACTGTTCGCTCTCCTGTGGTGTAAGTTCTAGCTGCGGAGTTCTTAATATTGTCTGTTTTACCGCCTGATTGCTGGTTGGAAGACATTTCACCTTCTGGGAAATCGTCCGGTAAAGATTTTCTGCCTTCTTCTCGATCAAAACGGTGTAATCTTTATTCATCTCAAAGCTGACTAGGTCCTCAACATATCCACAAAGTCCCGGACATGGCTGTCCACCTAAAATCTCCCAGGCACTTTGTAATGTCAGTTCGCCTTCTCTTTCTCCATATGTCGTAGACATAACAATCGGCTGCATATAGGTTGTTTTTATCTTTTCCTTATCACCATATAACCAGCAGGCATCCAAAAACTGCTGCATGTAGCCACCTATTCCAAGCCACTCGATCGTCGTTGCAAGAATGATACCATCTGCATCTTTCATCGTCTGCGGAAGCGTTGCTATCTCATTTTTATGCTCATAAATATTAATGCGTTCCACTGTCACACGAAGTTCCTGTAACACTTCTTCCATTTTATTCAACACATATAATGTAGGATCGTCTAACAATCCCCGTCCACCATAATAAATGTTTACTTTCATATTCTACCTCTTCCTGCATGTTCACCAAATACTGTTTTCAGTATATAAACTTTTATTCTTATAATCAACAATTTTCCACTTTTTTGTGATATAAAATCATTGCTGCAAGAAATCCGGTAAGAATCCCACCGACATGACACCAGTTATCAATTCCAATCGTGGAAAAACCATAGTACAGACTCAGTACTGCCATAAGAATCATTCCTTTTACCGTTAATCCTTCAAATCTGCCACGGTGTTTTATCACTACCCAGATCAAACCCCCAATTATACCAAACACGGCACCGGATGCACCTGCAGATACCGCATAATCTCCACTGTATAACATCATGAAATAGGATAATAATCCTCCACCAATTCCTGACAACATGTATATTACAAACATTTTCAAATGCCCGACTGCCCTCTCTAACCGCGAGCCGACGCAGCAGAATATTACCATATTATTTACCAGATGCGGCAATCCAAAATGAATAAACATCGCTGTCAATATCCGCCACCACTGATGGTTGATCTGTATGAATTCCGGATACATTCCACCATGGGACGCAATATAAAACGGATCCTGTGTATCTCCCAGAATTTCCAGTATCAGATATACAATCACATTTATGGCGGCTATCACTATCGTGATATAGGAAAGTCCCTTCAGACGAAAACCCTGATTTGTTTTTCCAGTATGTTCCGGTTCAACTGTACAATTCTCCAGTGCACTTTTAAGTCCCCAGAAATCTCCCGGCTGATTCTCATAAATTATCAGTCTGCCCTGCCGGGGTTCATAACCCCAGATATTTTTTTGTACACTGCAGAACTGATGCATTCTATCCGTGTTATTTCCAACCAGCAATGTAAGCACTTCCACATGATACACCGGATAACCTTCCGGAAAATCTGCAAGTCTTCCCTGCGGATGATAAAACAGATCCATCACGCGCTCCTGCATGATCTGATGTTGCTCTATCGTCAACGCCTGTGTATCTTCCAACGATATCATCATCACCACATGAAATCCCTGCTGGTAATATTTGTAAAAAACTCCGGTGTTTTCCGGCTGTACCCTGCAGAACCGATAACCTTCTGCAAGTATTGCCTGTTCAATCTCTCTACTCATATATTTGCCCTCTGGTTTGATTATAACGTAGCCAAATAAGATTGCAAATATGTAAGGTCTTTTATTTTCTTAAATAAATCTAAATTTTTCGTCTGCAAACACAACTGTTTCCTGCGCCTGAAGGCTCATTTTTACTCTGCAATTCAATAATTCTCCACCGACTAAAGTTCCATTGGAAGAATTCAGATCCTCTATAAAGTAAACCTCTCCTTTTCTGGTGATCCGTGCATGATGTCTGCTCACAGTTTCACTTGGTATCACACCATCACAATCTGATTCACTTCCTATAATATATGGGGTGTGATCTATCGCAAGCTCACCGCATGCTCCATCTCCTTCATATTTTAATATACCATATTCTTTTTTGGAAAGATTGGCAAGTAAAACCGTCGGGTTCTGCTGTCGCATGGTAATCTCAGGTTCCGGTTCAAATACAAATGGCTCTGATTTTCTTTCCGGTTTTTTTTCTCCTCGAAATAATTTCCGGATCATTTCAAATATATTCTGATTTTTCTCATGCCATAAACGCATAAACCCGGTGTTCTTATTTTCCATAGGAACAGATATATCCTCATATTGTTCTTCCTGCCACACTGGTTCTGCAATTTTTTCCGGTGCATCCTCTATGTATTCAGACTTTCTTAATATCTTTTTTACTTCTGCAATGCAGTATCCCTCCATTCTGGTATATTCAAATAACTCATATGCCATCTGAACCCCCTTTGCATTTTTATGATCTAGTTTTGCAAGAAGGTACTCTAACAACTCATGAAATGATTTTCCTATATCTTTTTCATTTCCGAAGTAACAACAAAAGCTGACATTTTCCGTCTGGTTGTCCAAAAAGATACTTTCTGGCCGCAGCAACAATATATCAGGGGATATCAATAACCCGTCCAATATCTCTGCCATTGAAACAACAGCTTCGCATATTTTAAGAAAAACATCATATCCAATATCTGATAATTCTGCCAGCATATCCACCGCCTGTTTTCCTGTTATGTCATACCATAATTGTGACTGTCCATTTCGACTGTTGCACTCTGGTAATAACAGACCCTTAGGTCTGTTTCTCCAAAGCATTTCTTTCTCCCATGTTTCTCCTTCCAATGCCGGCATTAAAACCATATGGCTTGTATGAATATTTCTATAGTAACTGACCTGAAGATTCAAAATAATCCGCTCACCCTTTCTATCTCATAAAACAGTTTTACAGCATTTACATTCTCCTGATTTATCATATCTTCTGCAAATGTTCTCGTCTCACCATATAATTGCAGCCCAAGTCTCATAATGACCAAAAATACTATCATTGTCATGGACATAATAATTGCTGCTTCAATGGTAATCGATGCTTCTAATTCCTTCATTCCATTACCATCACGAACAGATAACCCACCAGTAAAAAAGGTGCAAAGGGAATCCTGTAAGTTCGTCCTTTCTTTTTAATGACAGATAAAAATAACGATGTGATTCCAACTAAAAATAATCCTGCAATAAATACCTCCAGATTTTTTTCAAATCCCAGAAATATACCACTGACGATCAGGATCATTCCATCCGCAAGGCCAACACCTCCACCCAACAAAAAACCGTACAATAAAATCATAATCCCGATTCCCATTCCAAACAGAATTTCTATTATGTCAAACTCCATACTGTACAAATGAAATAAAAGTCCTATAATACCTCCTGTCAGCAAAAAATATACATTTATTTTTCTTTTTCTGTAATCCTGATATGCAGATATCGAAAAAAATCCCAGTATTAACGTATTTTGCAGCATTTTCTATCCTCCTGCCTTCTTTTATGTTTTGCATCTACTGCATTTTTTTCTATTTCCCACTTCTGATAAACGTATCATATATATCGTACGTTTAATTCCACTACAACTAAGGTCATAATGGAATCTGTTTCCCTGATCCGTAATAAACACAGTGCTCTTTCTCTTTATATTTTCCGCGCAGATTTCACATTCGCGGTATTTTTCTCCATATTTATTACGTCTATTTTCAATTCCCGTATAATTAGCAGAAGATACTGATAATTTTAAATAGGTACACTCTCTCGATGTATGATAAACACTTCCTCGTTCTGTCACATACACCCATATTTCCGTATCACCGTCATTTCCTGTCCACCCGATCCATTTACGGCATAATGCATGCTGCCTGATTCTAATCTGTGACTTTCCGGGCAGCCACACCGGTATTTTAATGCGGTAAGATGCCGTCAGATAAATTCGATCTCCCTTAAATTCAGAGTCTAAAAGGCTAATACCAGCCTCTTTATTGACTACATAGCGGTTAATATTATCATTTTTCTTTATGTTTTTCTTAAATAATACATTTGCAGCTGCCATTCCAATCATTGCAGAATCATCTGCACTCTCCTGCGCAGCGAAAACCGACAGCCTGCGTCCAGTGTCGTCTAACGCTCTCTGCACTTCCATCTGCACCTGCATTACCCGAAAAAACATTAAAATCATCACAAAAAACAATGCCATGAGTGGCAGTATCACAGCCGCCTCTAATGTAAATGATCCTTCCAGCCAGGGACATGGCGGTGTCTCCTGACAGCGGCAGGCCTCCGCCTGATGAGAAAGAATATCAGCACTTTCCGGGAGAGATCCTTTTTTGCATATTTTATTTTTTTTATTTTCTTTCTTCATAAGAAACACCGCCACACCCCCTCCTTATTCATTGACATATGACATCTTCTGCTTTTTAAAAAATGTATATCTGCCTACTGCCTTTCCCCCATACAAATTTCTTTTTGCAAACAACGGTCCAGACTCAAACCGCATTTTACATGTCATGGTATCTATCATGTGATCCATTCTCGCATTCTTACTGTTCTCATCCTTTTGTATCGCAAGTTCCATGATATCCATCATACGATATGCCAGTTTCTTCTCTTTCATTGCAAACAGCAATTGCTTTACATAGCTCTGGTATGACAGTCCATTTGTACACTCTTTCGCTTTTCCGCCATTTGACACAAATTCGCCAATTTTCTTTATGTCCGTAGTCCATTCCGTCGAAGTTTTGATCAATGCAATTTCCCCACCGGAAAGAAGGGAACGCAGATCAAGTATACTCTCCACATATGCCCACGCAGCCACCACACCAATCTGCACAATCTTAACAACTGCAGGATTACCGGAAAACCCGGCAAGCGATGTTGCGATAATTAATGTTTGATTTAATTTTTCTCTATCCATTACAATATGTGCAACATTTGCAGCTTCCCTTATAAGCATCAGACGTTCTACCGATGACTCCAGGTTTTTTTTGTCTGTATCTTTCCCACACAGGATATATTCCATCTCATATGCAAGGTCTCCCTTTCCAGGTTCTGCATAACTCGAAAAATATTTTTCAATGTACTCTAACACCATGACTCGATCAAATATATCCGGTTTTTCCGCCTTATTTGCGTCGTATATACCAGTTTCACACTGTCTTTGCGAGACCGTATTTTTTACTTCAATTGCTTTCGTGGACAATGATGACATATCTGATACCGTCATGCCAAGAATAGCATTCTGTTTTATCTGCAAAACAATCTGTAGCGGACTTTCTATTTTCTCGTCCTCTGTACTCTGTGTCTGATCTGCATTCTCTTTATTCTGACCGGCATTTTCTCCCTCTTTTGCCTGCGTATCATCCTGTTTACTATTCTGTGCTTCCATCTCGGCTTTTTCCTTCTTTGCATTTTCTATTGCCTGATCTGCATCTTCCACACTGTATTCTGTTTTTCCATCTTCCTGTGCCTGTTGTCCATCCTGATATTGCTGATACAATTTCTTTGCAACATCTTCAGGCAGATGTCTCTTCATATATGCCGCCGCCTGATGCAGCACATTGGCTCCATCATTATCCGTAGCAAACATATATTGCTCCAGAGATGCCTCACACAGCTTTGTCCGAAACATACTGTTTTCTCCAGATTCAGACAAATTTAAAGAAACATAGTCCATGACGTGCGAACTTACTTTATCTTTATCAAACTGATCCGAGCCATATGCACCATCCAGATACAGTAAATGATATTTATCCCATAACGCAGTCTGATATTCTGCAGCAACACAATCCATTCCCGTTTCTGCGGCAAGAGTATCCATCATCTTTAATCCAGATACTCTCGCCCCTTCCAACAATGCAAGCAGAAACGATAAGATCAACAACAAGCTTACGGCAGAAAATATGGTCAGACTTCCTTCTGCCTCTGTTTTCATAATAACTTATTGCTTTCTGTTGTAATCTTATTAAAGATTTTTGTGTTTAAATCTTTAATTTTTGTGTTAAAAATAACTACAAGTCCGATCAATACGACCAGTATTAACACAATTTCAATAACAGCTACTCCATCTTCTTCCCATAAAAAATCTCTGAATCCTTTCATAAAAACCTCCATTCTTTCGTGTGATAAATCTGATTTTTCACACGATTCTTCATCGTGATTATCCCAATTTATAGTTCCATAGAACGTATAGCCGGAAATGCCAGGATTAACATAACTGCACCAAGCATCAGAATCATTGGAAACAACATCTTTGTTCCTGCTTCCTCACCCAGTTTCCGTGCCATACTTTTTCTTTCCTCAAATGCCGCTTCCGCCTCCTGTTCTAAAAGCTTTGTCAGCCCTCTGTTTCCTTTTCTGAGATTCTGTGCCAGAAGGTTACCAAACTTGCGATAACGATATCCTCCACATCTTTCTCCAAAACGTTCATATGCGCGTTCCTCCCCCATACCATTTTTTATTTCATATGCAGTCTTTAACATCTCCTCATAGACTTCTTTTTCACAAATTGTCTTTTTATTCCGCTTATTCATGTAATTCGTTGTTAATTTATTCCATGCAGAGGAAACATTCATACCTGCCCCCAACAGAAGTGCCAGATTACTTACCATATCCGCATACTGCAGTTCCAATACTGCTTTCCGTTTTTTTTCTTTTTCGCTTTCACGCGATTGCTCCACAATCGGAAGGAAAATGACAATTACTATGCCAAGAAAAATGATCTTTTCCGGCAAATATTCTTTTTTTGTGCTCCAAATCAATTTTTTGCCTGCAATCTGCTCTGGAAGCTTTAGGACATTTTCTGTGCCCGTCGCCTGTCTCTGCAGATAAATTCCAATTTCCTGAAGTATTTTCTGTTCCTCATTAAGAACCTTTGGCATTACCCGGAAATACCGCTCACTAATACACTCCGACGATCCACACTTTAACGTCACCTCAGCTTTTACTAAAATTCCTTCGGCCGATATGTCTTGTGCAGCCACTAACCCTTCATCATCAACTACATCATAAGGATCAAACACCCATTCTGCACTTACCCTTCCCTCCTGATAACTCCTGTGAATTTGTACTTTTTCCTGCACTTCTCCACTGTTTTTTGCAAATTCATCATCAATTTCCTGCTGCGCGGCTTCAAGTAATCTCTGCTCCTCCTGCTTTGAAAGAGTCTGTTCCGGGACCACTACATGATAGGAATACTCGTCCAGCACATCTTCTACCTTCAACTTCATTTCTTCCTCATAATCACCTTCACCATATGCCGGACGCACAAGTTCTAATTTCATGTCACTGTTTTCTTCCTTTACCTCTGAAATATGCGTTAAAATCGCCAGAACAGATACCAAAATCATTACAACTGCTGCCCTGCTTACTTTAGGCGATACTCTATTTTTTGTCACAACCGCCACAAAAATTGCCACACACAGAGTTCCAATACATAAAACCATTCTTTTCTCCTTATACTTTAATATCTGAAATTCGTCCGTTTATTGCCATTGCTCCTACAAAAATCAATAATGATACGCTCATGACAAGTACCCCTGGAAGATTTCCGTATAAGGGATCAATAAATTCTCCCGATGCAAGATTCAGATATGCAAGAATAAAAAAAGGCATCATTCCCATAATTTTTCCTTCTAATTTTTTCCCGGATATAACCGTGTCCACTTCCCTCTCCACTTCTATCTTTGCCGAGATTCTTGTTGCAGTTGTCCTGATAATCCCCGCGAAATCCCCTCCGCTTCTTTTCGCAAAGCCAAAAATTTCCGCAAAGCTTTCCATTTCTTCTATCCCACTCCGTGTCGCTAAATCATGCAGAATTTCTTCCACATTCCGGTTTAATTTTATCTCTGCATTCATCTGGATTAATTCCTGAGTGATCATCGCTTCCGTTCCATATAGATCCGTAACCTCTCTCTCTGCTTCTTTCCATGCATGCTCAATGGAATATCCGGCAAGCAATGCTGCTGCAACGGACTGTATAGCATCCCGAAATTCTATCATCAGTTTTTTTGCACGTTCATCCTTTTTTTTATTTATGTAATATGACACGATCAGGTAATTCACGGGTATAATTAACAGCATCCCATACCACGAACGATAAAACAGCCAGGAGATTGCTGCTGTTAATATTATTCCCACTGCAAAACACCCCAGTCGTTCCCACAGGTTACACCGATATTTCCGATAGTCCATTTATCCTCCTGTATCCGAAAGCACAATTCCCGCTCTTTTACATTTTTCCTGATTATATAATGTGTCCATCCGCTGCAATTCTCCACAAACCTTTTCCCCTTCCGACGGTTTTTCCACATAACGATACAGATCCCTCAATACAATTTCCCCCTCCTGCATACCGATCACTTCTGTAATCGCCAAAACCTTACGGCTTTTATCCCTCATTCTCCCAAGATGAACCAGAATATCCAGTCCCGATGCAATCTGGCTTCGCACCGCAGCAAGCGGTAATTCCATCCCCATTAATACCATCGTTTCTAAACGGCTCATCATATCCTGGCAGGAATTTGCGTGTCCTGTGGATAAACTTCCATCGTGCCCGGTGTTCATTGCCTGCAGCATATCAAGTGCCTCCTCTCCGCGGCACTCACCAACTACGATTCTCTCCGGCCGCATTCGGAGCGCTGTGCGTATCAGATCCCGTATTGTAATCGGTTTTACCCCTTCAAACATCTGATTTCGCGTCTCGAGTCTTACCAGATTTGGTTTGTCAACAAGCCGGAGTTCTGCCGAATCTTCAATCGTAATGATTCTTTCTTCCCTTGGAATATACTGGGATAAGGCATTTAAAAATGTCGTTTTCCCAGAGCCTGTCCCTCCTGATATAAATATGTTATATCCCGCCGTCACAAGCACTTTTAAAAATGCCGCCGCCTCTTCTGTAATTGATCCTATCCGTATCAGATCCTCCATCAAAATGGGCGTTTGTGGAAATTTTCGGATAGATACTGCCGCACCGTCTATGGAAATAGGCGAAAGTACAATATTCACACGCGAACCGTCCTCTAATCTTGTGTCCACGATCGGAGATGCCTCATTTACCATACGGTTACTGTTTCCTGCCATCTGCTGTATCACATCACCCAATTTCTGTTCGGATGAAAAATGTGTCTGCGACTGAAACAGTTTTCCTTTTTTCTCATAGAAAATATGAGACGCCCCATTGACCATAATCTCTGTTACCTCAGGATCTTCTAATAATTCCTGAATTGCATCATACTTCCTTAAAGAATTAAACAATAAATGTTCTAATTGTTCCCGCTCTTTCAGTGTTAACAGCTTTTTTCTGGAGTATATTTCCACTTCTTTTTCAATAAATCGGTAAATTTCTTCATCATTTTGCTCTCTGGACAAGTCAAGTGCCGCTATAATATTCGACCTTAAATTCTCAAATATCTCTTCACTCCACTTATATTTCTCCATAATCATCCCCTGTAAGAAAGTCTCTTATATAATCTCCAAATTCACTCCAAATAAGCTGATCTAACATATTTCCTCCACCCCGGATTCCTTTGGCTGTAAAAGGAAGATTTACAAACTGTAACCTTTCAGGTATGCCATCCGGCTTTTCCTGTTCCAGATAATGAATAAATTCCGCTTTCTGGCACTCATAAAAATAACCTTCTTTGATCGGACAATAAATACTGCTGCATTCTTCCAAAAAAGCAGCTATGGAATGAATTCCGGTTCCAAAATCAAATAAAACCGTATCAAACTTTGTATTCTCTTCAAGATATGCCAATAGTTTCTGATAATCACTCATCTGAAACTCCCCAAGCTGCTCCGGATTGCGAAATGGTGCCACATACGAAAAATCCCCCATTTCGTATACACTCCGGAAAAACTGTTCCGATTCTATGGTTTCTTTTCTCAGACGAAGAGTCAGATCTCCGATATCATACTCTGCCTGACTGTCAAACAACTGGGCAAATCCGGTATTTTGCATCAGATTAATGTATAACACCCGTCCTTGTTTTGCCAGCGCAGAAGTCAGCACCATAGAAAACGGCATCTGCATTTCGTGGCCGATTGGAGAATATATTCCTATTACCTCCAATTTTGCCATCCTGTCTGTTAATATCTCCTTTCCTGTTTTTTTCCCACCTGTCGCTACCATTATTTCATGAAGAATCATCTCCATCGGCTGATATTTCAAAATAACAGTCCTCTTTTTTTCCGGTTGCTTTCCCGGCATATTCTCCGACAGGATCAACACGTTCATTCCCAAAAGATCTGCCTGTTCTCCCAGTTCCAAAAAGCCGCTTCCAAGCAGAACCAGATCATATTTTTCATTTTTTATTTTCTGTAAAAACAGTTCCGGCTCCGGGAATAAATGAACCGTAAATTCCTTTGCCTTATGTTCCATCAGATATGCAGCAAATCTTTCCCCATACGTTTCATTCGTATCGCAGAATGCCACATCCAGTTTATGCAATACCCCACCCCCAGACCACGATAAAATATCCAATTAAAATTGCTGTTGAAAAATGCATGAATGTCTTTGTTCCAATTGCATAGCCAACCGTTATTTTTTTGTAAACGATCTTTCCTGCTCCCATGACCGCTCCAATAACAAATGCCGTAGGTATCAGATAGCAAAGCTGCGTCAGTGTCAGGAAACCTCCTGCAATGGAAAATAATTTGATATCGCCTGCACCCAGTATGCGCAGACTAAATAAAAGAAATAATAAGATAACCGGAATAGAAATATTCATCAGAAAATGAACTGCACCTGCACTTCCTTCCCCCAGCAGTCGAAATGCAAGTCCCCAAATTAATCCGGAAACAATCAGCCGGTTACTGATCTTACCGGTTTTAAAATCCATCACCACCGCTATCGTAAGATGCGTCAGTAATGTAAAATTCATTAGTCCCCCAATCCATCACCTCTTTCGTAGTTTGTAAGTCGAATTATAACAATGCTTTTTGGGTTTGTCTATACCTTTTTTCAAAATAGCCTATCTTTGTAGATTGTTCACAAAAATTTACATGCCAAAATTCCATAAAGCAGCGCAAATCCGCCTATACCAAGGATTCCAACTGTCAAAAGACTAACCGGATTTAGTCCCACACTAATCGCAATTTCCTGTGAAGCAAAGAAATCATTTACATAAATAATTCCGATCCCGCCTAAAACAACACGAATCATAAAATTTAACAGCACCTGCATTTTTTTCCCAATGACGATAATAAAAAGAACCACACCCAGAACACCTATAATCGCCCATTCTCCCTGTATCTGCGGCATATATATCTCTCCCATTTTGATACGATCCGCTCTCTAAGATCGTCTTTTCTTTTTATCAAATTTATTCATTCGAACATATTTTATGCAAATAGTTTCTTACAATTTTTCCGTTTTTTGTATAGAATGGTAATTTTGTGATTATACTAAAAATAAAGAATTTTTCAGACGGAGGAATGATATGTTTCGTTTTTTTCAACCAGAAAAAACAAATGATACGCATTATACGGTGCTAATGAATGACCTCCATCAGACTGCGCAGGATCTGCAGGACGCATACCGTAATTTGGAAAATGTAATTGACCCGGACATGATTGATTGCTGCATTTATGAACTATATTCTGTGCAAATGCGCTATAAATTTTTACTTGCAAGCATAAAAAAAATAGAGGATTCCTATACTAAGAATCCTCTGGAAGTATCCAAATCCTGATACGTCTCAACCAAATCTTTTTTTCCATATGTATACCCGGCATAAACCTGCTGGGTGTTGCGCATAAGCGGTGCGGAGGTATCCTCTTTCATTACCTCCGCAAACGCCGTGTAAAGCTTTTTCATCAGGCTCTCTGCAAGTTCAACTTCTTTTAAGTCCCTTTTATACATTGCCTTTGCAAGCGTCTCCCTGCAAAATACATAAATGCGATATAACTCTCCTGCAAGTTCATAGGAAAAATCAAGCGATGAAATCAATTCACTGACTGCCTTTGAAGCATTCCGCAATGCCATCTTATAATTTTCCCATTTTTCGTCATTATATGCCTCTGTTGCATCTTCAATATACGCAAAAAATATGTCATAGATTACAATAACCAGACCACCTCTGTTACTCTGACTGATCCTTCTTGTAAAATCCATTATCTGTTCTTTTTTCAAAACAGATCCCTCCTGTTACTGCAGAATCTGCAATACCTGCTGTGGCAGATCATTTGCCTGTGTCAAAACAGAGATTGCTGCCTGATTTAATACATTCTGATGTGTATAATCTGTCATTTCCGATGCCATATCCGCATCTGTCAGTCGTGACTGGGCTCCTGTCATATTTTCTTCAAACGTATCCAGGCTTGATACCGTACTCTCAAGACGATTCTGGTATGCACCAAGTCTTGAACGCACTTCACTGACCTTTGAAATGGCATCGTCAAACTGTGTGATACCTCTGCCTGCTCCATTTACAGTCGTCACGTCTGCATCATCAATGTAAAGGCTCTTGCAGGAAATCTCCGGAATACGCACTCTTGTTTCCTGATCCTCATTTGCTCCAATATGAAGTGCCATCGTTCCGATATCCGTGACATCAAAATCCAGCTTACCCGTATAACCTGCATCAGCAAGAAATGACATCTCAAATCCGGCTCTGTCTGTAACCGTAATCTTATTTCCATCTGTTTTTACCGTAGCTGTATCACCAAACCCGGTTCCATCACCCGGTTTTGTGAGCGTTACTTTGGCATCCGTACCGGAAGGTACGATCACTTTGCCATTCTGAATCTGTCCGTATACATAGCTGCCTTTATTCTCTGGATCTTCTACAACACTGTTTCCTCCGGCTGCTGTAAATCCAAGTGCATTAGCAAGCTGCTTATCATCAAATGCGATCTCTAAGATGCTTGACATTCCGTACTGTTCTGCAGTAAATGAAAGTGCTCCATTCTTTTCAATCTTAACGGTTGTTTCACCAGTCTCTGCTGCATTTCTGATCTTCTCAAAAGCCTCTGCATAAGTATCGGTTGCCTCTATCTCTACTTTAGAACCATTAATACTCATTGTTCCGGACGCACCGACCGGTGCTGTGGAATTATAATTCTGATTTGCTGTTACCGGTCCGGCCTGTGTAGCTGCAGTATCAATGGAAAGCTGATACTGTCCTGCTTTCACATGATCAGAAATGTCCACTCTTGTTGCATTTTTGGTGTAAACCCTGGTATCTAATGAACCATCTAAAAGTGATTTGCTGTTATATTCTGTATCTGTAGAAATACGGTCAACTTCATCTTTTAATGAAGTGATTTCTTTCTGGATTGCTTCTTTATCCGCCGGTGTCATTGTTGCATCACTCGCTGCCTGCACGGAAAGTTCTCTCATACGCTGTAAAATACTGGTCGTTTCACTCAACGCACCATCTGCGATCTGAATTACGGAAATACCATCCGATGCATTCTGTGATGCCCTGTTTAAACCGTCAATCTGTGCTTTCATCTTGTTGGAAATAGCCATTCCTGCCGGATTGTCCTTGGAATGGTTGATCTTAAGTCCCGATGAAAGCCGTTCCATCGATGCACTTAAATTATCCTCAATTCCAAGTAAATGTTTATTCGCAATCGCTGCTGACACATTGTAATTTATTCTCATTCTCTTCTCCTTCTATTGTCTTCGCCACGCATCCATGCTGTATTTCCGACATTCCATGTCCCAATTCTCTGCTGTATATATCGGTTTCAACACACTTTCTCTAAAGAGCAGATTGTTTGAAAAATCATAAATTTTTTCATTGCCCCTCCATGTTTATTTTTTCGTACTTCTGATGGAACTGATTGCAATCCCTGTCAATTCGTATTATAATGACCACATCCAGGCATAATAAGCTGTGATAAAAACTAAAAACACCTATTTTTTTATAAGGAGGACTATATGACACAGGTAACAAAATCTACTATGATCGGCGAACTGCTTCAGATTGACGAAAACATCGCGCCAATTCTTTTAAATATCGGTATGCATTGTCTTGGATGCCCATCTTCCCAGATGGAGACCATCGAAGAGGCCGCTATGGTTCATGGAATTGAGCCGGATGCTCTTGTAAAAGAGATCAATGATTTCCTTGCAAAAGATCTTGCATAGTATTTTACCGGCATAAAATTTCTATAGGACATAATTTTCTATGAATGAAAAAGGATCGTGAAAATGATTTCATCTTCACGATCCTTTTTGATATCCGCGTGGATTTGTCAATCGGCAAACCATTATCTTTCAGTTATAATGCAGCAAGCATCTGCAGTGCTTTTCCCTTTATAACAAGTTTATAATGTTCACCAAAAAATGCCTCTGTCGCAGGTGAATATGCCTGCTGTGATCCATACTCAGATAAAATATTGCACACTTTATTAAACTCTTCCGGTGACTGGCTGCTCTTACTTACCAGAAGATAATACCTGTGTGTTGTAACATCCTCATACAGGTCATTTTTGCCCTTATAAAAATCGCCTAACACAACAGCAAGCTTTGACAGTTCAGTAAGATTCTGAAACATAAACAATTTCGTGATGTCTACAAGGACCTTGACCGGATCTTCTTTTTCTTTCTGACCGCCATCTGACGGTACGAAATTGTCATTCTGCTGCGTTTTTGCCGCATTTCTTAGTTCCTGTTGTTTTTTGAATATTCCAAGTATATCATCTGCTCCCTCTGAAACCGGAGCATTCCCACCTGCCATGGTATCATCATATAAATCCTCGGGATCCGGATCAGAAAACTTGGAAAATCTTGTATCAAGCTCCTCCGGATATTCTACCTTTGTAATGACTAATATAATGGTATCTGCCGAGAGTGGAATTGCCTCTATCATCAGCGGAATATCATCTGCCTCAAATCCAAACTCGTATGCAGCCTGCTGCATCATGTCACGGAACAGCATCTTGGCCTTTTCTGTACCGTATGCCAGCTCACTTAACTTGATCTGACGTTCTGCTAAATCTTCTCTCGTCAGTGTGCACCGAATCTGATTATCATTTACTTTTTCAATTTTCATACAATCACTTCCTTTTATCCGGAAAACCTTGTAAACTGTACATCTATTATAAACAAATGCAATATCGATGTAAAGTATACCATTATTAAAACTTTCTAAAACCATACCTGCTCTTTTTCTGTAACATATGCTGTATTATAGGCACTAATCTTTGTCTATATTACACAAAGATTACAAAAGAAGTTGCAATATAAAATAATTCATGATATAAACTATGCATGAGATGCGAATATGACACGCTCGGAAAGGAGCGGATATCGCATAGATACCACATTATTGTTTGGCAAATACCGTATTATCTCGACTCTTGGTGCCGGCAGCAGCGGCACTGTCTATCTTGCCGAACATCTCAAACTGAAAGTTTATCGTGCCATTAAGTGTATCCCCAAAGACACTGCACGAAACACTTCCAACTTTTCAGAAGAACAGCTTTTAAAGGAAGCCGACCTTCTGAAGAATCTTAATCATCCTGGCATCCCCCTCATATATGATATCGACGAAGATGATCGTTTTTTTTATATGATAGAAGAATTTATTCAGGGTGATTCACTGGAGGATCTTATTCTCCGTCAGGAAACAATTCCAGAGGAACAATTAATAAATTACGGCATACAGATTTGCGCCGTCCTTGATTATCTGCATCATTTATCTCCATACCCTATCCTGTATCAGGATTTAAAACCGGAGCATATTATATTATGTGGAAATCAGATAAAAATAATCGACTTTGGAATCGCTTCATTTATTACCGTTTTCGGTAAAAATTTCCAGTTATACGGAACAGATGGATATGCAGCGCCGGAAGCCCTTAACGGATATGCCGTGACTACCGCTTCCGATATTTATTCTCTTGGGAAAGTGTTAGAAACACTCGTGAAAGCATGCACATCTGCCTGTTCTGAAACTCTCACGCATATTATAGAAAAAGCTGCCGATCCGGATCTTAATTCCAGATACCAGACAGCCACAGATCTTATGCTTGCACTGTCAGAATTTGCTGGTAGAAATACTCCGGCAAAAAATAATTTTATCTTTAGACAGGCATTCAAAAAAAGACATTCTGCGTGTCATTCTTTTTCACATCTCATAAAAAACATAGCCGTAATTGGCAGCCGTTCGGGTGCCGGTGCAACATATTTTTCAGTATCCCTGGTAAACACATTGAATCACAAACATATTCCCTGCTGTTATATACCAATGGATCATTCTGACAACCTTATATCCATGACTCAGGCAGGTATTTCGCTCACAGAAAATCAGGGAGTCTTTCAGTCAAAAAATTTTACTGCCACGCCCTGTTACGGTCCCGGAATTGAAGATCCTGTTTCATCATCCGTGATCCGGGTAAGGGATTTTGGCACTCACGCCAGTGAGTATGTTGATTTCGGACATTTTGACCTGACATTTATCCTGTTAAGCGGAAGTCCATGGGATGTCGCAGATACACTTGCTTTTACCAGCCAGCTTAAAAATGCTGACACTCATATATATATCTGTAACCATGGCAATAAAAATGCAGCAAAAAAATATGCCAGATATCTGAAAAATCCGGTCTATTGTTTTCCTGAAGACACCAATCCTTTTCATGTGACTCCGGAAAAGGAATGTCTTATTATGCAAATCCTACAACGAAAGGAGCTGATACCCCATCCGGAACATCGGAAGAACTGATTACAATAAGAGACTTACCATAGGCATTTTAGGCTGCACAGCCGGTGCCGGTGTAACACACCTTGCCATTGCACTTTCAAACCTCTGCCATTCAAAGCTGCATAAAAAAACTGCACTGTTAGAGTTGCATAAGAGGAAAAATCTTTCAGCAATTCCATCTGAAACTACACTTCCCTGCAGATGCGGCTTAATTGGCAGCCGGGCTGTTTTTCGTATTCATGGAGTGGATTACTATCCAGAGGTAACGCCAGATGAACTGCCCGATCTGTATAATCAGGGATACCATATCCTGATTTTTGATTTTGGAAATTTTGATGAGTGCTGTATCAATGAATTTCTGCGCTGTGACAGAAAACTTGTCATCGGAAATCTCTCACCATGGAACATCCGGCAATATCGGGAATTATTAGAATCGCTCAATCACTATACAAACCTTGGGGAAGGTTTTTACTGTCTGACACGAACGGAAAGTCCAAAACAGATTCATGATTTTTCCCGTCTTTACCAGATTTCCTTAAGCGGCCTTCCATCTATTCCGGATCCATTTCATATAAAAAAAGAACACTTTTCCATTCTGCAGGAATTTATCTGCTGAAAAGTTCCTGTAGAAATTATTTTCTTAATATATCACACAATTGTAACCAGCGAATTTCCTTTTGGGAACAAAGGACTTTGATCCGCTTTGTCATACAGTAAGTAAAAACGGGGGATAACTACATTGGATTCTGAACATATGAAAAAGCTTTACTTAGAACTCTCTTCCTTAGAACATATGGGGACAACCATTTGGTTCGAAGGTGTACCAAGCAATTCAAAAGAGGTCACAGAAGAACTTTCCGTCACAGAAGAAAATTCTTATATGAGAGATTATATATTCAATGAGGGGGTGTTGACAGAATTACATTTTGATAAAATAAAGAAAACAAACATTTGAGATTATAAACGATTGACAGGGATGGAGTACCTCAATGCCCACCCCGTCAGAATAAAAAGAATATCTAAGGCAACATACAAATCCGAAAAAAAGAAACGGCAGAGTTTTACCGAACATAGGCTCTGCCGTAAAATAAAAGTAAATAACTTTGATTTTACATATCATTATGCTACAATAGGAACACAAACGATAATTCTTAAGAAGAAGAGGGTTCTTAACATGAAGAAAAAATTTGTCCCTATTTTAGCCGCTGGCGCACTGATCATTGTCATCATCTGTTTTATGCTTCTCGGAAGCATGATTGAAAAATATACACCTTCCAAAGAACATATGAATTTATCGGATTATTATAATCTGTCCAATGAACAGGAAGTAGCTTTGATCTTAAATAACCAGATTCTTGAAGCAAAAGGAAAGCTTCTGAATGGAACTGTCTATCTTGACTACGAAACAGTATGGTCTTATCTGAATGACCGTTTTTACTGGGATCACAATGAAAACAAACTTCTATACACAACTGCGACAGATCTCGTTTCTGCGGATGCAGACAGCACCAGTTATTATGTGACAAAGGATTCCCATTCCTTAGATCATGCCATTGTCAAGGCAGATGCCCAGACTGCATATATTGCAATCGATTTTTTAAAATTGTACTCCGATTTTTCCTATGAAGTGCTTGACTCACCAAACCGTGTGATTCTTACGACTGCCTGGGGCGATTACACAACCGCAACGTCAAAACAAAAAACACAACTCCGTCAAAAAGGCGGTATCAAGAGTCCAATCCTTGCAGATATCGATAAAAATACGGAAGTTACCATTTTAGAGACTGGCGATACCTGGACAAAAGTATCCACTGCAGATGGTATTATTGGATATATCAAATCAAAGGCACTGGGAGCAACATCCACAAAAACACTGGCCAGCGATTACGTCGCAGAAGAATTTACACATATTCAAAAAGATTTCAAGATCAATATGGCATGGCATCAGATCACAAATGCAGATGCCAATACAACGATTGCATCTGTACTCCAGAACACCAAGGGGATCAATGTTATTTCCCCTACATGGTTTTATCTGAATGATAATAACGGAAACATTGCTTCACTTGCAAGCTCTGACTATGTAAATTACTGCCACCAGAACGGCATTGAAGTCTGGGCTCTTGTAAGCAATCTGGAAAACAAAGATGTCGATACCACATCCGTTTTAACTTATACGTCCAAACGTGAAAATCTGATCAACAACCTGATTTCTGCAGCCATTCAGTATAATTTTGACGGCATCAATGTCGACTTTGAAGCATTAAGTTCTGAAGTCGGTAACTCTTACATTCAATTTATACGGGAGTTGTCCTTAAAATGTGCAAATAATGGCATTGTCCTTTCTGTGGACGATTATGTTCCTACCAGTTATACCGCATTTTATAACCGTGCAGAACAGGCAGTTTTTGCAGACTATGTCGTTGTCATGGCCTACGATGAACATTATTCCGGTTCCGAGGAAGCAGGATCTGTAGCTTCCATCGGTTTCGTAAAAGAGGGAGTTGCCAATACCTTAAAAGAAGTTCCTGCCAACCAATTGATCTTAGGCATGCCATTTTATGCCCGCGTATGGTCTGAGACACCTGTTGATGATACCACAGGTACTGACAGCACAACGCAGACATCTGACAATAACGGCGATAATGCAGATGAGACAGACAATGCTGCTGCCGATGCGCAGGCTGCCGGTGAAGAAGCCGGTGCCAGTGATTCCGCTGACAGCTACCAGCTTTTTACCTTAGACTCCTATGCAACAAACATGGCAGAAATTCAAAAACTGATCAGTACAAACGCAGCCGAGCCGGTATGGTCCGATGCCGATGGTCAATATTATGTACAGTACGAAAATAATGGTGTCATTTACAAAATATGGGTGGAGGATGCTGCTTCCCTGGAAGAAAAATTAAAAGTTCTTCAGGAAAACCAGCTTGCCGGCGGTTCCTTCTGGAAACTCGGCTTAGAACTGCCTTCTATATGGGACACTATCATTAAATACATTAATTAAATCGTTTTATTATGACATAAACCCCGGATATCGTGAATATTTTATACAAACGATACTCCGGGATTTTTTATGAAAAAAAAAATAGAACTTATCATGGCTGTCTGTCTTGTGATCGCCGCTTTTTTTCTTGGAAGCCAAAGTGCCATACTTGTACAAAACAGTCACATAGACACAACCGGTCTGCCAGATACATCCAGTACAGATTCTGCAAACAATACAGAACTTACCGGAGGCACCAGGCAGATTGACACACCTTCCGGTAAGTTATCAATTGTAATTGATGCCGGGCACGGAGGGATTGATCCGGGCAAAGTCGGCATCAATGATGCAATGGAAAAAGACATCAATCTTGCACTTGCACTGAAACTACGGGATAAATTCAAACAGGATTCCATTCAGATTATTTTAACACGAGACTCAGATACCGGTCTTTATTCAGAGGGAAGCACAAACAAAAAAGCGGAAGATATGCAAAATCGTTGTAAAATCATCACAGATGCAGCTCCCATCTTTACAGTCAGCCTGCATCAGAACAGTTATCCGTCTCCGGAAGTCTGCGGTGCCCAGGTATTTTATTTTGGTCAGTCGCAGGAAGGGAAAAAACTGGCAGATACGATCCAGAACAGCCTGATCGCAAATGTTGATCCTGATAACCACCGCGTTGCAAAGGCAAATGAAAGCTATTATCTGCTCAAAAAAACACCCACACCTACCGTTATTGTAGAGTGTGGGTTTCTAAGCAATCCAACAGAGGCAGATCTTCTTTTGACAGACGACTATCAAAATCAGCTTGTGAATGCCATCTATATCGGAATCCAAAATTATCTATCGGAATCTATGTAGTGCGGATATCAATTTTTATGCCTCGTTTGCAAGTGTTCCTTTTACTGCCTTGATAAAATGTTCTGCAATTCCATACAAACGTGAAGTCTGCACACGGTAAGTCTCCTGATCCTCAGAAGTCCGGGACTCATCCTTTGCATCAACTCCAAATGCTCCCATGGAGAAATGTTTCAGATCCAGATCTTCAATGTGTGCACAATGTAATTCTGTAACATCATCATTCTCTCCACCAAGCGAATCCATAAGATTCTGCGTCTGCTCCTTAAAAAGTTCCGCAGTCTCCTCTGAATCTGTGGCGACCAGTCCATGTATCCCATCTTCCTTTGCCTGGAATGTCGCCGCAATCTTTCCGCGCAATTCACTTTCCATCATAATATCGACAATTCCCTTTTTGTCTACACCGCGCACAATCTTAACGGAAACATTCATCAGCTCGTCATTAACCATCACCGGAACCGCATACTGTTCTTCTTTTGCAAGAATACTGTTTACAGAAAGCTGTGCAGAGAGCATTTTCATCTCACGCACATCAAGACTTGTCACATGATCGCTGTTTATCATCGTCTTCATCACATTTTCTGCAAGTTCACCTAATTTCTCCTGTGCGACCGCCATATCTGCCGGTTCCGAAACAGCTTCCCCAAATTCCTCTAACAGTTCCTGCTTAATTGCTTCTAAATCATCTGCATCTACCTGATTGTCTCCATTGTGGTCCGCCGTACTGCTTCCAAAAATTTTACGGAACATCTGATTTCGCTGGTACAGCATGGATTCCATTGCCAGCACATTTGACACCGTATTTGGAATATCATATTTGTCCAAAATACGATAGATACTTTCATCTGCATTTGCCGCCTGTTCTAACTGTGCGAGCTGCTCTTTTGCGTAATCCGCATCAATGCCACTCTCATCTGTCTGTTCTTTTGCGTGTGCCAGTGCCGCCTTAAATTCCTCGGGTGTCATGTTTTCCCAGTCAGAATCCTGCTCAAATAATACTTTTGCACGTTCCGGTGTCAATAATTCTGATGCATCTTTTAAACAATTATTCTGATAAGCCGCCTCTATCTGGTCAGTAATAGAACTGCCATTGGATGTACCGGATACACCATCAAAATTATAATCCACAGAATAATCCATCTTACTGCTGCGCTTTTCGGAACGCACAGCCGTCAGAAGATTTTTCATCGTAAGCGGTGCTCCCTGCTGTATCAGTGCACCGATTGCGGCGCCATCCGTATTTTCCACCTGCCGGATCAGGCGGTAGATTCCTATATAAGAACTGCGTTCTTCCTCACTGATCTCATGATTCTGCTCCATTTTCCAGAGATATTCACTGAATCTGCGGTTATCTTCCCCACCAAGCTCCTCACTTTTAATACTCTCTGCTTCCTGGTTCAGTGATGTAAAATCCATTTCCAGCGGATTGATTCCACGTTTTATCATCTGTGTAACAACCGCAGGTGTCATATTTTTGAAGACACGCTGTACTTCTTCATCTGCTGCTTTCATCTGGAGCACAGAATCCTGTGTGATTTCAATACTATTATATCCCAGAATTCGAACCGCACGACGGTTTTCATCTGTCAGTTCCATACCAAGGTCGTTTAAAATATCATCCACATTGCGAAATGCTTTCTGGATGGAATCTCCCAGATCGGCTCTCGGCGCTGTCATCAGCGTCTCATACTGCTGACTTGCCTTTTCAAAGGAACTTTTCAGTTCCATGCCTGCTTTATGGACACCATCGATCGTCGACACTTCGGCATCTTTCATTCCGAGCACATATGCAGGAACATAACGCATGTCGGTAACCTTTTTATCGACTTCTCCGAAAAGTTCCACCTGTTCCTCACTTGCATCCACACCTTCAGACATTAAAAGGTTTCTATAATATTCATTTTCCTGATCTTTCAGCTGTTCCACCAGTTTTACCAACGGCTCAGTATCAATGGAAATGCCCTGTTTTAACAGACGGTAATTTGCCTCTGCCGTCATTGCAAGACGGATTTCTTCTAACTGTCTGCGAGCCGTCAAAAGCTGCTGGTCTTTTTGTGCATAACTCTCGTTCGCATTGCTCTGCACTGCGTCTTCACTCTGGTTTTCAGACGACGCCACAGTTCCCACAGTTCCCACAGTCTGACTTTCTGATGCCGATGACGCGGTCCCTGCTGACTGACTTTTTGAGACTGACGCCACAGTTCCCACTGACTGATCTCCCGATACCCGGTTTGCCGCAGCCTCCCTTAAGCTGTCTAATGTAAGCGGCAGTCCCTTTTCCACAATATAGACAAGATCCTCATCCGTGGCATTCTCCACGGTATCCACAGCGTCTTTTGCCTGCTCCATCCAGGTATAGCCAGATAAGATCACCGCATCCTGTGCGCTTTTTCCTTCGCCAAGTGCCTCTGCTGATAGTCCTGCGACCGCTTCTGATCCCGTGGTCAGTTCCGTCTGGCGCAAAGCCTGTGCATAAGTAAGATTCTCCTTCGTCAGCGGTATATCGTTTTCTAACATCCACTTACTGGTTGCAATGGTATCATCATTTACTTCCAGTCCTGCTGACACAATGATATTCTTCACCTGTGGAAGGAAAGAAGAAATATCCTGCTGTTCTGCTGGAATGTAGCCTGCACTTGCAGAATGCTCGGCAAAATAGATATTTTGCACTGTAGGTTCTAACTGATTATCAATCAGATATTTTACAACCCCATCATCCAATGGGGATAAAGAGTCTGCCATATCTACTGTTTCTGCAATCTGTTTAAAATTATCATCCGTAAGCGGCAGATCCGCTTCCCGCAGACTGTTTGCGATCTGGGCCGCAAGTTCCGGACTTCCTGTGATCTGTGCAAGCTGTTCAAAATCAAGATCATCTCCAAATTTGGAAATATCCACACCTGCCTTTGCAAGCTGTGCTTTGATCTTATCCGTCACAGTTACGATCTTATTGCTTGTGGTATCATCCAGTGAAAAACCATCTTCCTGCATTTTTTTATAATCTTCCGGCGAAGTCGTTTCCGCAAGCACCGCCATCTGTGCTTTTCGCTCTCCCGCATCCATAGCACCTGCCTGCTCGACTTCATCTATGACTGTCTTTTTTTCCTCTTTTGCCGGATTCAGATAAGTAACCTCTTTTGCCTGAAAAGACGTCTTCCCTGCGTTTTTTTTACTGCTCTCCGTTTTTACCGCATCCGCAAACAACTGGATTCCTTTTTTTTCTTCTGCCGCGCCTGTCTGCGGCATTAAATCCGTTACTCCTTTATTTTGCTGTTGTTGGTTATCTATTCTCATGATCCGACTCTCCTTGTCATTTCTGTGGTTGCACACCGGGCCCATATCAGGACAAAAGAATGGCGCATACTTTCACTTCCCTGAAATATCTGCGCCATCCATAGCTGATGTATATATCGGATACATCAGCACATTTATTAAGTTTTTTGATACAATTCCAAATGCTGTATTGTCATTTTATACTGCTCTTAGTAGCGGAATATTGCCACACCAAATCCCGGGAGTGGATATGCAAACGAGTACGGTCTTCCGTCACATTCCTGTGGCACGGATTTATAACTTACCGGACGTTCTTTGCCATTTCCACCAAATTCTGCGTCTTCACTGTTTAAGATCAGTTTATAGGTCTTATGTTTTGGCACACCTACGCGATAGTCTTTGCGCTCTACCGGTGTAAAATTGCATACAAAGAGCAGATTATTTTTTCCATCTTTGCTCTTTCTGATAAAACTGAAAATACTGCGTTCCGCATCATTGGCATTGATCCATTCAAATCCGCCCCAACTACTGTCAAGTTCATAAAGCGCCGGGTTTTTCTGATAAATATGTAATAACTTCTTTACCCAGTTCTGCATATGCTGATGAGCTGGATTCTCCAGTAAATACCAGTCTAATTCCCTTGCCTCACTCCACTCCTGAAGCTGTGCAAATTCCTGTCCCATAAACAAGAGTTTTTTGCCCGGATGTCCCATCATAAATGCATAACCGACCATCAGGTTTTTAAATTTATCTTCCATCTCGCCAGGCATCTTATTGATCATGGAACATTTCAGGTGTACCACCTCATCATGAGAAAGCACGAGAATATATTTTTCACTCTCATTATAACTCATGGCAAAAGTCATTTTATGATGATTATCCTTGCGGAAATATGGATCAAGCTTCATGTAATCCAGGAAATCATGCATCCATCCCATATTCCATTTATAACTGAAGTTCAGTCCATCGTCTTCCACGCGTCCGGTCACTTTCGGCCATGCCGTAGACTCCTCAGCGATCATAACTGCCCCCGGGTTTCTTCCTAGGATCAGTGTATTGACATGCTTAAAGAACTCAACTGCTTCCAGATTTTTATTATCGCCGTATTTATTTGGAATCCACTGTCCCGGCTGCTTTCCATAATCCAGATATAACATGGATGCCACTGCATCCACACGCAGTCCGTCAATATGATAATGCTCGATCCACATCAGGGCACTGCCGATCAGGAAATTCTTGACTTCATTCTTTCCATAATCAAATATCTTTGTACCCCAGTCCGGATGTTCTCCCTTTCTTGGATCCGCATATTCGTATAAACATGTTCCATCAAACTCAGCCAGTCCATGCGCATCTTTCGGGAAATGTGCCGGCACCCAGTCTAAGACAACACTGATCTTATGCTTGTGGCATTCATTGACAAAATATGCAAAGTCCTCCGGCGTTCCGTAACGGGAGGTCGGTGCATAATAACCGGTTACCTGATATCCCCAGGAACCATCATACGGATACTCTGAAATACCCATCAGCTCAATATGTGTATATCCCATCTCCTTCACATATGGAATCAGATATTTTACAAGATCCCTGTAACTGTAAAATCCATCATCCTCTCTGCCCGGATGACGCTTCCAGGAACCCGGATGCACCTCATAGATTGCCATAGGCTTGGCATAGACATCTTTGGTGTTTGCACGTTCTTCCATCCATTTTTCATCTGTCCATTTAAAATGTTCTATATCCGTGACAGCAGACGCCGTTCCCGGACGAAGCTCCGCATAATTTGCGTATGGATCAGCCTTATAAAGACGTTTTCCATCTTTCGTCTCAATCAGGTATTTATACAATGCCCCTTCTTCTATACCCGGAATAAACAATTCAAATATTCCCATGGTATCCGGCTCTAACCGTTTCATTTCATCTGCTGTTTCGTCCCATCCGTTAAAGGAACCAATCACCCAGATTCTTGCAGCATTTGGAGCCCACACATCAAAACATACACCACGGATTCCATATTGATCCGTAAAATGAGCTCCCAGCTTGCGGTAAATCTCGTAATGCGTCGCCTGTCCAAATAAATAGCGATCCAACTCTGAAAAATTAGCCATACCCTTACACCCCTTTATTTTTATGTCATGATTATAGCCCATATATTTTAGATTCCAAAATCTTTTTCGCGAAGAATCACATAATCTTCATCATCATATCTTCTGGAAGTGATGATACTAAATGCTTTTCGTAAACCGCCTTTTTCAGATTTGCGAATCGCATCATCCACAATTTCCTTTACTTCTGTGAGCGTTGTTGCCCTGTCGTATTTCTGAATATTACTAATGCTGTTATAAAGTGCCAAAATTCCCATCTCATCTATCGTATAACCAAGTTCGTTCGCATATGCTTTTGCAAACGAAACAAGTTCATCGCTGGTAAATATCGGAATATTGATCTTCTCGGAGAAGCGGGACGCAAATCCCTCATCCCTGCCGAGTGCCTTCTCGATTCCACGATGCGTATCTTCCATAATGACAAATAATCCGCTTGTATCACTTTTAAGAAGAAGTGACAGCCGGACTGCCGTTTCTTTGGAAATATCTCCGGCTTTTTCGATGATCAGACATCCCCCCGAAACTTTCTTTAACAGCGATGCCACATCTTTTTTATTCAGTGTGGAAGCTTCAATCTTTCCAACCTTACCCTTTGGTTTTCCGGTTTCTTTCTGCAGCGCTTTTACCATAGCTGTTGCAAGCACTGTTTTTCCACTTCCACTGCCACCCTGGATCACCATATTTCCGGTAGAAGCATCCTTTCCTGCCACTAAATGTCTTGCAGATCCCGTAAGTGCCTGGCATAGCTGTTCTTCCATTCCTTTGATTGAAACAAAATAGGTAAATATCCCACGTAACTCTTCACTCAGTGATGTAACTGCCTCAAAACCAGTCTCATCCTCAGGCTCTGGGATCTCCGGAAGAACGCTTTCCGTATCAACAATATGCTCTACTGCCTCAGCCAGTGCCTGCTCTGTTACCACTTTGCCAAGGTCGATGGTATCTGCAGTAGTGATGTCAGCGTTGTCCTCTGCGGGTGTCTCTTCTGCCGGTGTTTCTTCTTCCTTGCTATCCACAACTTCTTCTACCGGATCTTCTGTTGAAAGATCCTCACTTTCCACATCCGGCTGAATTTCCTCTACCTGATCTTCCTTTGGTATTTCCCCACTCTCTGTCTCCTGCATGATTCCAGATACTTCTTCTGCAATTTCTGCCGCATTCACTTCCAGCTCTGGCGTTTCTTCCTGTGGTGCTGTCTCCGGTGACGTTTTAGACGTCGCTGCTTCGGCTGCCTCTGCAAGCTGTTTATCGATATCTGCCGTCTCTGTTGAAAGGCGCTCTATCTCTTCCTGTAAAATCTGGTTCATGTTTGCAACCATAGCTGCTGCCCTGTCATTTTCTAACGGCTTGCCCTCTATGTACTGATCCTGCAGTATATCTTTGGTTGCAACACCTGCATCAAGCTTTGGAATAATATCTGCAAGACGCCCCATAATCTCTTCTGCTTCCTGCAGGGCACGCGCTTTTGCTGATTCAAGCCTGCGCTGCTTTGCATCTTCTAACGCAACTTCTGCGGCATATTTCGTCTTTTCCCACTCAGCAAGCACCTCTTCAATGCTCATCTGCCCCGTGATCTGATGCTCTAACGCCGTTTTCTCCGGCACATACATTCCAATCTGGCCGTCATGTTCTTCCGCAAGCAGTTCTTTGAAATTGATCTTTAACGAGTCATCAATCTCATGATCCGTCTCTATATGATCGAGCGTATCTTCATCTTCCCCGGACTGTTCATGTTCATCTTTCGGAAGCTGCAGATATGGGATTTCCTCCACAAGTTTTTTAATATTGTCCATACTGTCGGTAACAGTTTCTTTTTCCGTTGCCTGCATGATCTGCTGCATGCTCTTTTGCAGTTCTTCCTGCAGATTCTGTGTATTAAACCGCTCCGGTGAAAGTTTCACATCCGGTATCTGCACTGTCTCATTTACAATCTCACCCGAATCAAGCTCCTCCTCCGGTCTGACCTCAACAACACCCTCACGTCTCTGACAGAATCTACGGTATTTTTCTTCCTGCTGTTTGTTTAACGGCTGATAGATCATCTTCAGCTCTAGTGCACGCTCTACATACGGACCGTCTCCAAACCAGAGAACCAGTTCATCGCACGCATCCACACATTTATCTGCCATACCTGCCTTGTGGTACAGACATGCAAGTTCAAATGCCCATTCTTCTGTATATTCCTGCTCTTTTAACTCCTCTAAAATCCCAATCAGAGTCTCTATATCTGCTCCCTGAGCTTTGCAGATCTCATATTTCAACACATATTTTAAATTATCATGTGGGGCAATCTCTACAAATTCCTGATAGTAATCCTTCGCCTCATCAAAATTTTTCATTTTGATTGCAACTTTTGCCAGACGAAAAATGATCATCCTTCCGATCGGTGATCTGTCATATGCCATAAGCAGCACTTCACGACTGTCTTCAAGACGACCGGTATTCTCATAAATTTCTCCAACTTTTACAAGCGCATTTACATTTTTTATTTTATTCCAGTTAATTGTATCAGCTATCTCCGCTGCCTTTTCATAATTATGTTCAGCAGTCAGTGATTTCATCTGATCCAGCTTTAATTTATATTCATATTTATCCAAATTATGCCACCTCAGAACGTGCTATTCTTTTGCTGTTTCTTTTGTTCTTAGTTTATCATACGCACATATAGATGTCAAAAATTAATCGTAGAAAAAATGCCATAATACAGGCAAAAAAAGAGGGTTTGCAGTCTGCCATACCCTCTTTTTGGTCATTGATCTTTTTCTACTTTTTTACTCTCTTCTACCGGTTCTTTCATGTGCTTTTCATGATGCTTTTTCAGTTCTTTTTTAGACGGATTTTTGTCATAAACCGGCTGGTTATTCTCTTTATCAACCTTTGTCAGATATACGTATGCCGATGTATCTGTCGTAAGTCCGCGTTTTTTTAAGAAATAAGATACTGTTTTCTGTGCCACATAATAAATCACTGCCATAAGCGGCACACCAAGCAGCATTCCCGGGAATCCCCACAAGCCGCCAAAAACCAGGATTGCAAATACAACCCAGAATGCCGATAACCCGGTAGAACTGCCAAGGATCTTTGGTCCAATGATATTTCCATCGATCTGCTGTAATACAACGATAAAGATCAGGAAATATAATCCCTGTATCGGATTCTGCAGCACAATAATGATAAAGGACGGCACCGCACCGATAAATGGTCCAAAAAACGGTATGACGTTTGTGACACCGATGATCACGGCAATCAGCACTGTATCCGGCATTTTCATGATTGCCAGCACGATATAGGCAAGCACTCCGATGATCGCTGAATCTAAAATTTTTCCACTGATAAATCCGCTGAAAATCTCATTACTCTTGCGAACAGTATCCACAATAACATTGGCACGCACCGGTTTAAACAACGCATATACAATTTTTTTTGCCTGTCCTGCAAAATGTTCCTGATCTGCCATCACATAGACCGAAATAATCAGTCCGATGATCACATTCAGGACAAATTTAACACCATAGATCACGCCGCTTGTAATGGAAGAAAGATATGTCTGCACTTTTGAAAAAATGTCATCCTGAAAAAAAGACTCTACCATATCCGTTACTTTATCCACTCCCTGCTGGATCATGGATGCCAGTTCTGTATCCCCATTTGTCACATCATCTACCCATTCTGTCAGATTTCCCACTTCCTGTGGAAATGATGTGATCATGCTCTGAATACTTGCGGAAATAGACGGTACGATCGCTGCTACTAAAAGTACACAGATACCGACTAAAAAAACCAGAGAACCTGTAATTGCAATTCCGCGTGACGTTTTCTGTGCCTTGCGTTTACTTTTCATCCGCGGTTCAAAAAATTTAAGCAGATGTTCCTCTAAAAATTTCATGATCGGATTTAAAAGATATGCGATCACAACTCCGATGATGATCGGCTGTAAAATCAAAGACAGCTTTTTCCAGAAATCTGCAAATCCGTTATAGCGATAAATCATAAAGAAAAACAGTATACAGCAGCAAAAAGTCACAAATACGACTAATGCAACGATGACATACTGTGGTTTTAATTCCCATTCCGTTTTTTCAGATGTCTTTTTTGTCTTTTCCTGCTCGTCCAAATTGTTATCCTCCGTCTTATCTAATATTTTCATTATAACCTTCCCAGACAGACAACGCAATCAGATTTCACTGGAATTTCTGCCGATAACTGCCCTTTTGCAAAAAGGCACCGGTGCTCATGCACCGATGTCTCCAAACATCAGTCTGGTATCTTACCCTCTATAATAATTGATCAGACAACCCTTTAAGATGATCTCTCTCTCATCATCGGTCATTGCCCCAAGTCCAAGCTTAAACTCTTCTGCCTTGCCATCTTTGATCACATATGCTGTAATCTCAGACTGTTTGTCCTCGACTGCCTTACGGATATTCGGGATGTATAAATAGTCAAGATTCTGAAACGGCAGCTCACCCTCTGGGATGATAAATGGAAGCATACCCCAGTTGATCAGGTTGGAGCGGTAACGTTTGGTCGCATACTCGTTGGCAATGTTTGCCCAGCCGCCAAGTACTTTCTGACAGGATGCAGCCTGCTCACGTGCGGAACCATCGCCCGGTTTTACTGCAAAGATCGTGCTTCCGAAACCGATCTCACCATTGGAATGATTGTCCTCAAATTTCGTCTCCGGGAATGCTTTATCGATAATATCCATAACCGGTTTTAATTCTTCCACTGCTTCTAACGGACAGTTTCCGGCTTCTAATGCTTTCTGCGCTTTCTGGATCTCTTTTGCACGGCCTACATACTGCGGATCCTTTCTGGAAAGCGCGAACTCTGCAAGTCCAAGCGGGTTGGAACGGAAGGAAGATGTCTCTCCGGATGGGATCAGCTCATCGGTAGTCGTTACCGGATCGTGGATCTCGGATACGACTTTTAATACCATATTTTCCGGTAATGCACTCATTGCCGGCCAGTCTTTGATGTTTGGTCCAAACTGGATCTCAACGGAAGGATCCGCTACACCCTTGCTGTCAAAGACACGGTTTGCATAAATATTTTTATCAAAGAAGTACTTCGGTTTGGTAAAGTTTACATCCACATCGGTTGCTGCGGTTAAAAATCCTTTATTTGCGGCTGTTGCTGCAATGGAACGTGCATCCATCAGTGCAACGGAAGCAACCTGTCCTTTCTGCACCTTAGAACCTTCACGGTTCGGGAAGTTTCTGGTGGAGTGGCGGATGGAAAATGCGTTGTTTGCCGGTGTGTCGCCAGCACCAAAGCACGGTCCGCAGAATGCTGTCTTAACGATCGCACCTGTCTCCATCAGGGATGCAACTGCACCATTCTTTACTAACTCCATATAGATCGGTGTACTTGCCGGATATACGCTTAAAGTAAACTCATCCGGTCCGATGCTCGCACCCTTTAAGATGTCTGCGGCATCACAGATATTCTCAAATCCACCGCCTGCGCAGCCTGCGATGATACCCTGATCCACGTACAGTTTTCCATCTCTTACTTTGCTCTTTAAGTCAAGTTTAACTGCACCGTCAAAACTTACCTCCGCACGTTTTTCACAGTCATCTAAGATATCCATCAGGTTTGCATTTAACTCTTCGATCGTATAGGTGTTGCTCGGATGGAACGGCATTGCGATCATTGGTTTGATCTTTGAAAGATCGATCTCAATCATTCCGTCATAATATGCCACACTGCCCGGATTTAATTCTTTGTAGTCCTGTGGTCTGCCGTGAATTGCATAAAATTCTTTTACTTTATCATCTGTTTTCCAGATGGAGGAAAGACAGGTCGTCTCTGTGGTCATAACGTCCACGCCGATTCTGAAATCGACACTTAAGTTTGCAACACCCGGTCCGACGAACTCCATGACTTTATTCTTTACATAACCTTTGTCAAATACTTCTCCGATAATGGCAAGTGCAATATCCTGCGGGCCAACACCTTTCATCGGTGTTCCAGTCAGATAAACACCGATCACGCCCGGCATATCGATATCATAAGTTTTATTTAAAAGCTGTTTTACAAGCTCCGGTCCACCCTCACCGACTGCCATGGTACCAAGTGCACCATAACGTGTATGTGAATCCGAGCCAAGGATCATAGCGCCGCCTGCTGCAAGCATCTCACGTGCGAACTGATGGATGACTGCCTGATGAGGCGGTACATAAACGCCACCGTATTTCTTTGCACAGGTTAAACCAAACATGTGATCATCCTCGTTGATCGTTCCGCCGACTGCACAAAGGCTGTTGTGACAGTTGGTCAACACATACGGAATCGGGAACTTCTCTAATCCCGATGCTCTTGCTGTCTGGATGATTCCAACGAATGTGATATCGTGGGATGTCAGTTTGTCAAACTTGATCTGAAGCTTTTCCATATTGCCGGATGTATTATGATTTTTTAAGATACCGTAAGCAATCGTATTTTCTGCCGCCTGCTCTTTTGTCACTGCTGCCCCGGTCTTTCCCTTGACCTCTTCGATGGCATTTGCACCGTCCGGTACCAGTTCATTTCCATTTACGAGATATACACCGCTATCGTATAATTTCATGGTTTCCTCCATTCTTTTGCCCATTTTTCTATTATCTTGAATTATATAGACAGCATGAATAAAAATCAAGTACTTTTACACGTTAAATCGAAAGCATTAAAAAGTGAATCTGACCTGTCCGGTGTGGAAGTCAGTAAATTTTCCAGATCATTCACCGGTATCCGTTAACTCTTTATAAATCGGAAACGTGATCGATGCCCTAAACAGATCTCCGTCCACTCCAATAAAAAAGATGCCGCCCATAAGCTGTGTCAGACTCTTTGCAATGGAAAGCCCCAGTCCGCTTCCCTCTGTCGTTCTTGATGCATCCCCACGGATAAAACGCTCCGTCAGGTCTCCCGCATTGCTGTTTTCTAACGCAAGGGAACGCTCTGAAACATTTTTGATGGAAAATGTCACTTTTTCCTCGAGCACATGCACATCCACATAGACTCTGGTTTTTTCTAACGCATATTTTGCCACATTATTATAAAGGTTCTCGATAACACGATAAAGCTGTCTGCCGTCTGCATTGATCATCACTTCTGTTTTGGGAAGTTTCGTGACAATCGTAAGTTCCTTCGCTTCAAATTTTTCATTAAATTCCCCAGCTGTCTGATAGATCAGCTCTACCAGATCGATTTTTTGCATGTCCAGTTTGACATTTCCGGACGTAATACGCGAGGTCTCGACCAGGTCCTCGGTAAGCTGTTTTAATCGCTGCGACTTGGCATCTAAGATCTGGATATAACCATTTACTCGCTCATTATCAATATGCTCTAATTTGATCAGATTCACATAATTGATGATGGAAGTTAACGGTGTTTTAATATCATGCGAAACATTCGTGATCAGATCTGCTTTCATACGCTCATTTTTCGTGCTGTCATCCACCGCATGTAAAAGACCGCTGCCAATATTGTTGATCGCCTCGGCAAGTTTTTTATCTTCACCATGCAGTCCCTCTGTGTCGATCTTGGTGCTCAAAACACCTTCCGTAATTTTTTCTACTCCCTCATATACCTGATAATGTTCCACTGCAGACCGCAGCAAAAGATATGCTTCCATGCCGCTGAAGATCAAAAGCAGTACCAGACAGATTACGGAATGATAATAAAAGGCTCCCATGGCCAGCACAAAACAAACGATCATGTGGACCGCGAAAACAACCAGCACGCGCACCGTTACCGTCCGTTTTTCAAAGAACTTGTCCATTCCCTGTACAAACCAGCATGCAAGGCTGTTTTCCCACATCACTTCCGCTTTCATCCGGCGCACCATACTAAGATAAAAAATAAGGAACAGCACATCAATCAGGAGACTGACCGTTCCAGATGCAACCAGCAGCCCCGACACATTCCACGTTTTATTATTTACATGGGACAAAAGCATGATAAGTTCACTGGTTACCACAATAAAAACGGCGGTCACAATCTCCGTTTTTATCCGGTCTATAAACTTAAGATGAACACCTTCTTCTCCATCCCTGTGTCCGGTTGCAAGTGTCAGATATACAAGGCTTAACACCCATCCCATCAGACTGATCAACGCTGCAATGATACTTACTTTAATCCATGGATGCAATTTTACATATTCCACCTCAGCATCATACAGATCGTCTTTTGCTGTCAGATCCGTATCCACACCGATCACAAGCACCACATTTTCTAACGGCAGATACATCTGGTTATTATAACTGTCAAAAAAGTAATTCTCCATGCCGCGGATATCCGTTCCAAATTCCTTTTTCTCCATATCATAGAGCAGATAATCCCCCATGGTCTTTGCCTCCATGAGGACCGTCTGTGTATCAAACTCCTGACCTTCCACAGAATCCGGCTGGTTTGTATACCACACCCCGTTCTGTTTATACCAGTAACAGAAATTGGTATCTTCACGCTTAAACTCATTCGTATATTGCAGATAACGCTTGTCGTCTTCTGCGCTCCGCTTATCACCTTTTTGCAACAGATGCAGATAGTCTGTCAGTTCACTGCATTTTTGCTCCATACATTTCGTATAGTATCCGGAATTAAAAAAATTATCTGTTCCGATATCCGTTACCTGCAGAATATTTTTACTGATCAGTGATGCCAAAAGATATACGGCAACCGTAAGTATTACTGTAAAAAACAGGTGCAGGATCATGCCCGCTAATTTACTGCCGTATGTGTATGATTTCTTTTCCATATGAAGTCTCCATCCCCGTACCGGCCATTATCCTGTATGCCGGCGTACGGAATCTCTCCCAGAATCAGTTCTTCTCGATCTTATATCCTACGCCCCACACAACCTTTAAATAGCGTGGTTCCTTCGGATTGATCTCGATTTTTTCACGGATATGGCGAATATGTACTGCCACCGTATTATCCGCTCCGATTGCATCCTCATTCCAGATACTCTCATAGATCTGATTAATAGAAAATACCTTTCCCTGATTTTTGACCAGTAATAAAAGTATGTTGTACTCGATCGGTGTCAGCTTCACCACTTCTCCATCCACCGTCACTTCTTTTAAATCATCATTGATCGACAATCCACCCACTGTATATACCGATGCGTTGCTCTCAGCTGCATTTCCAAGCTGGGTGTAACGTCTTAACTGTGATTTTACTCTCGCTACCAGTTCAAGCGGGTTAAACGGTTTTTCCACATAATCATCCGCCCCGATGTTGAGGCCTAAAATTTTATCCGCATCTTCCGTCTTTGCAGATAAAATAATGATCGGAATGCTGCTCTCCTCACGGATCTTTAAGGTTGCACGGATTCCATCCAGACGCGGCATCATCACATCCATGATCAGAAGATGAACCTCATTTTCTTTTAAGATCTCTAGTGCCTCTTCGCCATCATATGCCTTTAAAATATTGTATCCTTCCTGCTGTAAATATATTTCTATCGCCTCTACGATTTCCTTATCATCATCACACACTAAAATTGTCTGCATAAGTTCCTCCATTCTTTTTGTGTCTTACTTTGAGTATTACACCAGATTTTACATTTATTTTAACAGGAAAGTTTAAATTGTTATAGAGCGGATTTCTTAATATTCCTTTAAATTCCCATCCCCTATGAAATATTTGCCACATTTCTTAATTTAATTTAAGAATTTTACCTCAAATTTAAGAAATACTTTATTGCATCATACCCGTACCGGCCTTATGATATCTTTCGTACCCAGACACGTATACACAGGGATTTCTGAAATTTTCCACAGTTTTCCCGTAAATAAAAAAGTTTTGCACAAAACGGAGGATTCTTATGAAAAAAAATACGCATACTGCAGGCAAAAGCAGAAAGCAGAAAAAAATCATGCTCCTTCTTCTGGAGTTTCTGATTATCCTGCTCCTCGCTATTGCTCTTTTTATCACCACCAAATTATCAAAAATTGAAAAAAATAAGTTAGACATGAATGATGTTTCCATCAATAATGACCTTTCCGACAAGACAAAGGAATCGATGGCTCATTACAAAACGATCGCTCTCTTCGGACTTGACAACCGTTCCAACGGCAGCCTCTCCAAAGGAAACAGTGATGTTATCATGTTGGCAAACATTGATACCAGGCAGCATACGATCAATCTGGTATCGGTCTACCGCGATTCCTATTTAGATACCGGTAATGGTACTTATCAGAAATGCAATGCAGCCTACGCAAAAGGCGGACCGGAACAGGCGCTGTCCATGTTAAATACCAATCTTGATCTTGCGATCACTGACTATGTAACCGTCGACTTTAATGCAATCATCGAATGTGTTGACCTCTTAGGCGGCGTGGATATCACGATCACGGATGATGAGGCAGTTCTGATGACCGGTTATATGAGAGAATTAAACGAACTGACCGGTCATAATTCCACACCACCGGCCTCCGGCGGAACTTACACCTTAGATGGGGTGCAGGCATGCGCTTATGCAAGAATCCGTTACGGCGGCGGTGATGATTACCGCAGAACGGAACGCCAGCGTACTGTTTTGACCGCAATGATGCAGAAAGCCCAGAAATCCAACATTCTGACGCTCAACAAACTGATCAACGCAGCTTTTGGGGACATTCAGACCAGTTTTTCCAACACGGATCTCCTTGCCCTTGCCACAAAAATTTTCAGTTATGACATTGGAGATACAACCGGTTTTCCATATGAAAAAACAACGCACAAATATGATAAGATCGGCGATGTTGTCATTCCGTGCGATCTTGCTTCTAACGTTACACAATTACATCAGTTTTTATTTAATGATGAAAATTACACACCATCTGCAACGGTTCTTTCAAACAGCCAGCAGATCATTTCCAATACAGGATATAAACAAGGAGACGGCCATTAAGGCTGTCTCCCTTTTTGTCAGTGATTCTATTATTTTTCCAATTCCTCTATTTTTCTCCTGATATTGTCCATCCGGCCTGCCTCGTCCTGAATTGACATCTGCATCTTTCTTTTACGTTTTTTTACCAACACTGCCCATTGCAAAAGCAATGCTCCATCCATGATAAGAAATAATGCAGGCAGGCTGACCTGTTTTCCTGCTACATACCCGATAAAGACATACAGGATCATAGGATTTATGACCGCAATGGAAAGCATCGTCGTCAGATCACTTTTACGTCCCGTAAAAACATACAGGTTTTCCCATTTGCTATGAAACTCTTTTTTCTCTGTCTGCTCCGGCATCACATTCTCCCTCTACTCTTTATGGTGCCTGGAAAAGAAAGAATGTTTCTCCGGTTTCTTTTCTCCGGCATGCTCCTCGCCCTCTTTCCAGTGAAAATATTCAGCATCCAGATTGACATTGACATTTACTTCTGCTTTCGGCATGGATTCCTGTGATGTATCTTCTGCAATCTCTTCTGACAGTTCATTTTCCGGCACGATTCCTGTCTTTTCAAAATACTCCTGGTTGATCTTGATCTCCGGCTTGATTGCAGCATAAGGCGATGGCTCTGTCTCCCCTTTTTCCTTTACCCTTTCTTTTTCAATCTCACGATTACGATCCTCGATCAGGTTTAAATATTTGTCTGTATCGGCAAGATTCTGCAGATGTCCTTTCAGGTCTGACTGGTCTCTCCGCACAATGTCTTTTTCTTTCTGAAGTTTTTCATTGGCATCTTTATAAATTTCCTGCATGGCATCCGTCGCCCTCTGCATGATTTCCTGTACATGACGCAGTGCTTCATTGGTATACATCACGGACGCAGCATACACATCCTCCGCTTTCCCGCTGGCATCTTTTAGGATATCTTCTCCGATTTTTGCTGCCTCACGTCTTACACGCTCCTTGCCCTGCGTTGTCAGTTCATACTCTTCCATCATCGCGTAGATGGCCTTATTTAGCTCTGCAAGCAGCTCTAACATTCTTTTTTTATCAAGGATAATTTTACTGCCAATACTGTCATAAGCTTCACTGCCTGCAAGCAATATATGCATTTGTCTTAAAATTTCTTCCGTTTTGTCCTGCGCGCTCATGGTTCTTCTCCTGCTTTACTTCCGCTGCGTCTTTTTCCTGTCTGGTATTTTACTAATTTTAACACTAACCGTATCAGCAAAACAACCAGTAAAATAGCGATCAATACTATTCCTGCGATCATGACGGCATATTTATTCGGATTTTTTATTAATTTTATGAGATTGAACGAATCATCTACCACTTTTCTTTCATGCAATCCGGCATAATATTGTGGAATATCCGCAATTCCATCTCCATTTTCATCCGGAAACGACTCCATATAATGTGCGATCGCCGTCCATGCCTTTAATTCCCCGCCATTATCTGTCAAAATCACATCTTCAAAATTTTCAATCGGTGTTCCGTCTGCCTTTTTCGGCACAACAGACAACAGTCCATACGATGTTTTCGTCACCGCAGACAGCATCTGCCCACTGTAAAGATCCGCCACCACGCGATACATTTTATCATCTTCTAACTCCCTGCGATTGCCATCTGCATCCAGCAGATACACATCGGTAACACGGTTTAAGATCATACGATGCGGGTTGTAAGTAAACTGCAAACCGTACATATACAAACGTGCAGATGTCATCAGATCAGACACGGATGCGTCGATTTCTGCCACAGTTTTTAACTCTTTTCCTGTCAGATATGCTTCGATCAGCGGATACCCCGGCACACCGTCCGCACCGATTCCAAGTGAAAACGAATTAAATACATCCTCCACCGTAATGTTTCCTTTTGTATAGGTATCACGGATCGTTCCACTCGGCGCGATCGCCACATCCACGGGAGTGCCATTATAATCCGTACTGTTTGTGACCGCATAAGCATAGGCATCTGCGATGAGATCCCCCAGATTATGCTCGGTATGGATGTTGTAGAGATCCTCCAGGCTGTCAAACGCTACATCATTTTCCGCAAGCACCTGTTCTCTCGTAAACCCAAACTGTGCCAGATAATCGGTATCCACCGTCGCCATAAAAGAATTGATTTCTTCCTGTGTAGCAGCATTCTCTGCAATGTCCGTCTCGATTGGAGTAAGTTTATATTCTTTCATGTTCCATCGGCCATCATCCTTTTGTTCTAAGGATAAGGAACCTAAATACTTGCCGTACTCACCTGCGGAAACGATATAAGTATCCCCATGCACAATCGGCTCATCCAGTTTCGTATGCGTATGTGCGCTGACGATCACATCCAGATCCGGCACTTTTTTCGCAAGAATCTCATCTTCTGACTTTGACTCATCCTCTGAAGTTCCACTATGGGAAAGACAGACAATAATATCCGCATCTTCGTTTTTCTTAATTTCAGCTACGGTCTTTTTTACTGCTTCCACCGGATCCGTAAACTGCAGTTCGCAGGTCGGTGCACATGCCAGTGCATCTTTTCCGAATACGCCAAGCAGTGCCACCCGGACATCGCCCTTTTGCACCATCACATAATCTTTCACACCGTATTCCGTAAATGCATCACGGATCTGCTGCTGTCCTTCTGAGAATCCCTGCTGTTCCATGGCATCCCAGTTGATATTACAGACAAGAAGCTCCGGCACGGTATCTCCGCTTTCCGCCGCGGTTTCAAGCATCTTAGCAAGCCCCTTTGAACGATAATCAAATTCATGGTTGCCAAGTGTTGTCGCCTCACAGCCCAGTGCCCCTAACATCCGAATCTCTGCCGCCTGTGTCTCAAAAACGGTCTGCACCAGCGTTCCCATGGAAAAATCTCCGCCATCCACCACCAGTGTATCCGGATCTTTTTCTTTCTGTTCATCGATCAGTGTCTTAATCCTTGCAAACCCGCCGATCATTTCCTGTTTTTCATCTACTACCGTTGAAAAGCTGTTCAGATGAGAATGTGTGTCATGCACGAACATGATATCTATTGTTTTCAAGTCCGTCTGGTCTGCCGCCTTCACATTGCCGGACATCCCCGTCATTCCCAAAACCAGAACAAAAACAAGGACTGCAGCCAGTCCCATTTTCCAATTTTTAATCTTTTCCCGTAACATATAAGTCTCCCTGTTTTACAAAGCATAATTTTACTTATATTTTACTTGAACTTTTAAAATTAGTAAATGGTGGTGCAGTCCTAATTTTTATTTTATCCAAAATATTTTTTACAATAGATTGATTCTGTCTATGCAATCGTAAATTTCTTTGTGTCCTTCCGCAGCATCAAAGATGCTTCCTGCGTCTGTTTCATCAGTACACGCATATCTTCTGCCTGTCTGTCAACATTGGTAACACGCTCTGCAATGCTTCCGGTACTTGCCGCACCATCATTTGCAGCTTTCGTTACCTCCTCTATATTTGCAACCACTCCGCTGACTGAAGCTAAAAGCTGTTCGGATGCCGCGCTGAAATCCGTTACAAGTTCTTCAACATAGTTTGCATCTTCATTATAATTATCTGCCATTTTTTCAAAATCATCAAAACTCTCCGTAACGTCTCCTCCCACAAACTCTAACAGACGTTTTGCATCTGTGGTCAGTCTTACAACTGCTGTCTGGACACGCTCTGTCACTTCCTGGATATTCCCGACCGTGCTCGCCGACTGCTCCGCAAGATTACGGATCTCATCTGCAACAACTGCAAATCCTTTTCCCGCCTCTCCGGCTCTTGCGGCTTCAATTGATGCATTCAAAGCCAGCAGATTTGTCTGCGAAGTGATTCCCATGATAGACTCCGCAAGAACACCGATCTGCTCCACGACTTTTGCATTTTCAAGTGCTTCCGATAAGCTCTCATTGATTTCCCCATGCACTTTCCTGATATCTGCACGGCTTGCACTGATTTTTTGTTTCGTATCAGCCGCTCTGGTACGGATCTCGTCAACTTTTCCGTTTCCCTCCTGCGCATGCTCTGCAATTCCTTTTGCAGCTTCCTCAATCTCTCCGGACATCGTATTCACTTCCTGTGCAGCTGCTGCGGTCTCCTGATTTCCGGCTGCAAGTTCCTGCGTGATACCGGATACACTGTCGATCTCGTCCGCAAGTTTTGCCAGTGCCGCCTCTGTTGTTCCAACCGTTTCATCCAATGTATCCGCTTCGCGCTGTACATGGCCGATCAGATGTCTCATATTGTGATGAATGTCACGGATGCTGCGTGCAAGAATACCGATCTCATCTTCACGTTTCAGGTATTTTTCCTCCACACGCTGCGTAAAATCGCCCTGTCCCATTTTTTGGGCAAACAGCGCAGATCTTTTGACGCCCGATGTAATGTCGAATGTAAGATACAGTACCCATATATCCGTGAGTATACACATAATAACCATAAAATAGAAAAACTGATCCTGTTTTGCATTCTTTTCCTGCTGCATTTTCTGCAATATCGGCTGCAGTTCCTGTTGTATTTCTTCCTGGGAATATTCCGGATGTTCCTCACTTACATATTCTTCCATGCTGGCGATCGCATCATTACGGATAGCACCCATATTTTTAGCTCCGACAACTACTCCATATAATCCGATTATTAAAATCTCAATAATCAGAATCGTCATTTTTACCTTTAATGATACTTTTCCACTTAACGCCACATCAATATCCTCCTTTGTTCTTTCTGATTTATTCTCATAAACGGTTTTATATTAGTATCATTCTACTATCATTTAATTTTGATTACAATATACATTTTTGACAATTTATAAGGTTTTTGTTTCCTGTCTGGTGTATTCCAGTCATGGAGAATAAAGAGTCGCTTGCGACTCTTTCGCGCCCTGGCGGTGCTGTTTACAGCTAACTTCTGCTCCGCGAGATGCGCATCCTGCCCGGAGGGCTTTTAAATTCATAGGACGTAATTTCCTATGAATTTAAAAAAATACGGCATATCCTGCCGGACACACCGCATTTTCATATTTCTGTTTATTTTAATGCTGCAGGATTGATCTTCTTTGTGCGGATATCCTCTTTTAACAGTGCAAGGAAATCTTCCTTGGAAACTGTGGTGGAATTCTGCTCTCCATGCAGTCTGTAGCTTACGGTTCCGTCAGCTGCTTCGTTCTTACCAAGTACTAACAGATACGGCACTTTCTCCATCTGTGCTTCACGGATACGGTAGCCGAGTTTCTCATTTCTCTCATCAATCTCAACACGGATTCCGTTATCATCGAGATATTTGTATAAGTCATGAGAGTATACGTTGAGTTCCTCATCCTCATTTTTTACCGGAAGGATCTTAGCCTGAACCGGAGCTAACCATAACGGCAGGTTTCCTTTTGTCTCCTCTAAAATATATGCCATGAAACGGTCAAGGGAACCAAGGATCGCTCTGTGTAAAACGACCGGTGTTTTCTTTGTTCCATCACTGTCAATGTAAGACAGATTGAATTTCGCCGGCAGGCAGAAGTCTAACTGGCAGGTGGAAAGTGTATACTCATTACCAATTGCAGGTTTCACGTTTACATCCAGTTTCGGTCCGTAGAAAGCAGCCTCACCGATCTCCTCTGTATACTCAATACCGATATCATCAAGTACTTTACGGAGTGCATTCTCTGCGTTGTTCCACATCTCATCATCATCATGATATTTTACTTTATCTTCCGGATCTCTTAAGGAGAGTACACAGCGGTAATCTGTGATATTGAAATCTTTGTAAGTATCAAAGATCAGTTCTACTACTTTTGCAAACTCTGATTCGATCTGCTCCGGTGTTACGAATAAATGTGCATCATTCTGGCAGAAATGTCTTCCTCTCTCGATACCCTTTAAAGTTCCACTTGCCTCAAAACGGAAGTCATGTGCGATCTCACCGATACGGATCGGAAGATCTTTATAGGAATGCATTCTGTTTGCGTAGATCATCATGTGATGCGGGCAGTTCATCGGACGGAGTACGAAAGACTCACCTTCTACCTCCATTGCCGGGAACATATTCTCTTTATAATGATCCCAGTGACCGGAAGTCTTGTACAAATTGACCGTACCGACACAAGGCGTCATAACATGCAGATAACCAAGTTTACGCTCTTTCGCTTTGATATAATTCTCAAGCTCCTGCCATACGGTATAGCCCTTCGGAAGGAACATCGGCAGTCCGCGTCCTACCAGATCGTCGGACATGAACAGCTGCATCTCCTTGCCGATCTTTCTATGGTCGCGCTCCTTTGCCTCCTCCAAAAGCTTCAGATGTGCCTCCAGCTCCTCGGCTGTCGGGAAACATACACCGTAAATACGCTGCATCACGTGGTTGTTCGCATCGCCCTTCCAGTACACGCCGGAATATTTTACCAGCTTGAAATTCTTGCAGAGCTTTGTATTGTCCACGTGCGGTCCGCGGCAGAGATCTGTAAAATCGCCCTGGTCGTAGACGGAGATCGTTCCGTCCTCCAGATCACTGATCAGATCCAGCTTGTACTCGTCGTTCTTAAAAAGCTCTAATGCCTCTGCCTTTGAGATCTCACGTCTGTAGATCTTCTTGCCCTCTTTGCAGATCTTCTTCATCTCTTTTTCGATCGCCGCGATCACGTCATCGTTGACTGCGTTCTCGCCAAGATCGATATCATAATAAAATCCTTCCTTTACGACCGGACCAACCCAGAACTTTGCTTCCGGGTATAAGTGCTTG
>ERZ779865.117-NODE-117-length-72744-cov-6.990067_pt1 | contig 72744 bp, 73 predicted proteins | sample MGYA00433088_ERZ779865 | MGnify/ENA primary metagenome ERZ779865 (study PRJEB29588, sample SAMEA2151703) | human gut metagenome | biome: human gut; feature: human-associated habitat; material: faeces | place: Denmark | collected 2008/2010 ... | reverse complement strand
TAACACCTGACAAGCCGGATCCTGATCAGCCAGTAACACCTGACAAGCCGGATCCCGATCAGCCAGTAACACCTGACAAGCCGGATCCTGATCAGCCTGTAACACCTGATAAGCCGGATCCTGATCAGCCAGTAACACCTGACAAGCCGGATCCCGACCAGCCTGTAACACCTGACAAGCCGGATCCCGACCAGCCAGTAACACCTGACAAGCCGGATCCTGACCAGCCGGTAACACCTGACAAGCCGGATCCTGATCAGCCAGTAACACCTGACAAGCCGGGTCCCGATCAGCCAGTAACACCTGACAAGCCGGATCCCGATCAGCCAGTAACACCTGATAAGCCGGATCCCGACCAGCCTGTAACACCTGATAAGCCGGATCCTGATCAGCCAGTAACACCTGACCAGCCGGATCCTGATCAGCCTGTAACACCTGATCAGCCAGATGATCCTGATGACCCTGACGATCCTATAACTGATGAAGAGCCTCCGTACGACCCGTCTGATGATCCTGATGACGCGGACGACGACAGTGCTGACCCTGAGGAAATCGAGTTCCTGCCGGACGATGTTCCGCTGGCAGAGGTGCCTGTTGACAATGAGCCTAACAACCCGATCAACGATGAGATCACTATTGGCGATTCTATAATCCCGATGGGTGAGAACCCGAATATGGGCGTTGAAGGTCCTGCAGGTGCGGGCATTGCCGCTATCGGCGCGGCTGCGGCACTTGCTATTGCGGCTAAGAAGCGCAAGAAGTAATAACAAATCCCCCTTCCGATATGTCGGAGGGGGATTTTCATATAATATAGCCGCCAGGAATGTTCCTGACGGCGTTTTATCACTTTTTCCAGGTGGCTGGTGTAAACAACAACAGCATCGGAAACAACTCCAGTCTGCCGGCAAGCATATCGAATATAAGAACGATTTTTGCCGGGTCTGAGAAGAAACTGAAGTTCGACGAGGGTCCCACCATTTCAAGACCTGGACCAACGTTGTTTATCGTGGTGGCAACCGCTGTGAATGAGGTTATCATGTCGTGATTATCGAATGATATGATGACCAGCGATATGATGAATATCATCAGATATGCGACCATAAACACGTTGACAGAGCGAACAGTTTCGTGGTCGATGGTGTGCGAATCCATCTTTATCTTCTTCACCTGATGCGGCTGTATCATGGTGTGGAGTTCCTTTGCCATGCCTTTGAACAGAATTATCACACGGGATATTTTTATTCCTCCGCAGGTGCTTCCTGCGCATGATCCGATGAACATCAATATAACAAGAAGCGTCCGTGAAAGCTCCGGCCACTGGTTGAAGTCCACGACAGAGAAGCCGGTGGTTGACATTATAGACGCAACTGTGAATGCAGAATTCCGGAGCGCTTCGCCTGCGCTTTTGAACGAACCAGCTACATTCAGGGTGATGAGCGCAGTCACTGATATGTACATTATCAGGAACGTCCTCAGTTCAAGGTTGAATGCGTCCTTTATCTTCCGCGTCATCAGCAGGAAATAGCAGTTGAAATTCACAGAAAACAGCAGCATGAATACAGTCACGACTATCTGGATATACGGTGAGAAGCTCCCCATGCTGGAATTGTAGAACCCAAATCCTCCGGTGCCTCCGGTCGCAAAGGCGGTGTTGATCGCTTCATACGGCGTCATTCCACCGCAGAGCAGAAGAATGAACTCTATGAGCGTCAGCACAAGATAGATGGAATACAGCAGCATTGCCGTGGTTTTGACGCGGGGGACCAGTTTGCTTACGGACGGCCCCGGGCTTTCCGCTTTCATGATGTGCATATTCTGACCGCCGGAAAGCGGAATGAACGCCATTATAAATACCAGCACGCCCATGCCGCCGACCCAGTGGGAAAAGCTTCTCCACATTCGCGAGGCGTATGATATGGCTTCGACATCGTTGAGGATACTTGCTCCGGTGGTGGTGAAGCCTGAAACGGATTCAAAAAGCGCGTCCACGTAATTCGGAATTTCACCGGAGAGGAAAAACGGCAGCGCGCCAAATGCACTGAGCACTATCCAGCTGAGCGAAACTATCACACAGCCTTCGCGGGCGTAAAGCTGGCGTTTCTGGGGCTTTTTCAGTATCAGCAGACTGCCTATCAGCAGGCATATGCTGATAGACAGCAGGTAACTCCACAGCGCGGATTCACCGAAAAAGAGAGCGGTTATTCCAGGTACGGCAAGGAACATTCCCTCAAATATCAGTATCCAGCCGAGGATAAAAGAAATCATTTTATAGTTCATACTCGGCTCCTGTTATTTGAGAATATCAGTGATATCATGCAGCGCCAGACGTCTTGAAACGATTATCACTGCGTCGCCTATCTGAAGGCTGTCGTGTCCGCGGGGGATTATGACCTTCTTGTCGCGGAGTATGGCTGCAACCAGCACGTTTGGTTTCAGCGCAAGCGACATCAGCGGGACGTCCACGACCGGGGACTGCTCCTTTATGATGAATTCCGCAGCTTCAACCTTGCCCTTGATGACGTTATAGAGAGTTTCCATGTTGCTGCCGATGGAACTTCTCATTGCGCGTACGTAGCGCACGATGTAATCTGACGTGATGTTTTTTGGGTAGATTATTGTGTCAAGATCAAGGTGATTTATCACGCCGCCGAAATCGATACGGTTTATCTTGGTTATCAGCTTGCAGCCGCCTACGCTCTTGGCAAACAGCGAAAGCAGGATATTCTCTTCGTCAAGGTTTGTCAGGGCAACGAACGCGCCGGTGTTTTCAAGTCCGGCTTCAAGAAGTATTTTCTGGTCGCTGGCGTCGCCGTTGATTATCGTTACGTCGTTGAGAAGTTCACACAGTTCCTCGCAGCGCTTAGGGTCCTTTTCGATAAGCTTTACGGACATTCCGGAGCGCGTCAGCTGTTCGCAGAGGTAGTGACCTATCTCACCGCCGCCAACTATCATAACGTCCTTTATGGAGTTCGTTTTGTACTTTATGCGCTTGAAGAACTCCGCTGCCTTTCGCGTCGCGGCTACAATTGAGATAACGTCCTTTTCCTCAAACACGAAATCGCCGTTCGGGATATGCACTTCATCTCCGCGCTCGACTGTGCACACAAGTACGTCGCAGTGCAGCTTCGTCGCTATTTCCTTGGCGGCGCAGCCCACCAGCGGGCTTTCCTCCGGCAGACGGAATTTCAGCAGTTCCACACGACCACGGCCGAATGTGTCTATCTTTATCGCCGACGGGAAGCGCAGCACCCGCGCTATCTCGCTTGCCGCTGCCTGTTCCGGGTTGATGACCATTGCAAGTCCCAGTTCGTCTTTCAGGAACGGGGCTTCGGTGTAGTACTGCGGGCTTCTTACGCGCGCTATCGTCTGGCAGTTACCGGCTTTCTTCGCGATAAGGCAGCACAGCAGGTTCAGCTCGTCGGAGCCTGTTACTGCTATCAGCAGGTCGGCGCGGCTTATTCCGGCTTCCTGCTGGGTGAGGTGCGTGGCGCCGTTGCCAACTACGCCCATTACATCGTACTGGCTGGATATATCGTTCACCTTGGACGCTATCAGGTCTATCACGGTGATATTATTGCCTTCTTCGTTAAGCTGCACTGCAAGCGCCTGTCCGACCTTGCCGCAGCCGACAATGATTATATTCACTTAAAACTCCTTTTTATGGCAATACCGCACAAAGATTGTGCGTGTATTGCGCAGTCAGTTTTGCCAATATTACGCTTCGCTTATTGGCAAAACTCGATTTTTCGTCAGATTGTACAATGAGGAGTTGTTGACGGAAGCGATAGCGTTTTCAAGTCAACAACTAGCGACGCAAGGCTGGTCTGTCGGTCAACCCCTCTGTCAACTTGCGTTGACACCTCCCCCACCGGGGGAGACCACGCCTTGCTAGGACGAATTGTGCAAGATGACGGAAAATATGCAAGCAAGACACGTACAAAATCCAACAAATGGTCTTTGTGCGGTGTTGCCCAAGGAAGGATACAAAATGTACGACCATTGGGCAAGCGTCTGGGGTAACGCGATCTCCATCGGTGAGAACCGACCGGAAAGCTATAACCGGAACCTGACGTTCCGCTACCCCATCTATTCACAGTTCGGTGGAAAGGCAGTGCGCCTGACCTTCGATAATTACTGCGGCACGGAACCCGTCACATTCGACAAAGTGACCGTGTTCGTTGACGGCAAATTCTACCCCATAACTTTCAGCGGCAGAAGAGAAGTCACCATCGGCGCCGGGAAAAACACCGTTTCCGACGAACTCCCCTGCGAGATACAGCCGCAGAGCCTCATCACCGTAAGCTTCTATTTCAAGGAATTCACGCTGCTGCGTTCGGCAGTGTTCACCAGCGGCCCGCTGACAGAGGGGTATTACGCGATAGGCGACATGACCGAAACGGAACTCATTCCAAAGGAAATAGAGCGCAGTATAAGCGTTATTTACTTCCTGAGCAACGTTTCCGTGCTCACCCCTGCGGATAACCGCACCGTCGTGTGCTACGGCGACTCCATCACCGCGCAGGACTGGCCCGAATACCTCACTCTGCGCTGCAACCGCGAGGAAAAGCTGCACACCGCTGTAATACGCCGCGCCGCAAGCGGAACAAGAATGCTGCGCGAATACAACTGCATCACCTATGAGTCCTACGGGCTGATGGGAAAGAAGCGCTTTCAGCACGAGGTACCCACGGACGGCGCAGACACCGTAATAATCCAGCACGGCATCAATGATATAATCCACCCTGTCGGCACCGAGGTGAACCCTTTCCGTCCGATGAGCGACATGCCCACCGCTGACGAACTCATCGAGTGCATGAAATACTACATAGACGAGTCGCGACAGTTCGGGTACAAGGTGTATGTCGGCACGCTGCTGCCCATCGAGGGCTGGCGTACCTACGCGCCGTTCCGCGAGGTGGTAAGGTCGCAGTTCAACGAATGGATACGCACCACCGACCTCATCGACGGCTGCATTGATTTCGACAAGGCCCTTGCGGACCCTGAACATCTCACACGCATGCTGCCGAAGTTCGACAGCGGCGACCACCTCCACCCCAGCAAGGCAGGATATAAGCAGATGGCTGATATCGTTCCGGAGGAAATTCTGATATAACATTAACCACGTACCATAAAACAGTACGTGGTTTGTTTATGTTGCACAAATATTTTTCTGAAAATCGTAAATTTGATATAAAACCTATAAATTTGGTATGAATACTTAAAATCCTATTGACAAACTAGTAAATTGATGATATAATACATCACATAAAGCCTATAGGACAGATAGGTTAACAAAGAGGAGGCGGCAAGTATGGGCGCAATATTCACGATGCTTCTGCGCAGGAACTTCCGCTTCGGGCGAATGTGTAAGCTTTCGGGCAAGGAATGACCGGCTTTATCTCCGGTCGTCCGAAAATCTGAAGGCACACGGCAAATCGCAGCAGACAGCCCGAAAGCAAACGGGACAATGCTCCCAGTGAACGACCGAAACAATGAGGTGAAGCAATGATACGTCTGGAGAACGTTACCAAGACCTACGTCAACGCCGGCAAGAAGTTCAACGCGGCTGACGACGTGACTCTTGAAATAAATAAAGGCGAGATCTTCGGCATTATCGGATTTTCCGGCGCGGGAAAATCCACGCTGGTGCGCTGTATCAACCTGCTGGAACGCCCCGACAAGGGCAGGGTCCTGATAAACGGGAAGGACATCACCGCACTCAGGGGCGCGGAATTACGCAGACAGCGCAAGAAGATCGGCATGATATTCCAGCACTTCAACCTGTTTTCATCGAGAACAGTGCTGCAGAACGTAATATTCCCGATACGCTACAGCGGAATGAGCCGCAGCGAACTCAGCACAAAAGCGATGGAACTGCTGGAACTCGTAGGCATCGCTGACAAGGCAGGCGCTTATCCCTCGGAGCTTTCCGGCGGACAGAAGCAGCGCGCTGCGATCGCAAGGGCGCTGGCAAGCGACCCTGAGATACTCCTCTGCGACGAAGCCACATCGGCTCTCGACCCGCAGACCACCGAGTCGATACTCAAGCTGCTGAAAAAGCTGAACGCTCAGCTGGGGCTGACCATCGTGATGATAACGCACCAGATGAACGTCGTCAAGGAAATATGCACCCGCACAGCAGTCATGGAAAACGGCAAGGTCGTGGAGCAGGGCGATGTGTTCGAGATATTCGCGAACCCGCAGCAGAACGTGACCCGCTCGTTCGTGGACACCACGTCCTGCCTGAGCGGTATCAATACGCTCATCGAGGAAAAATCCCCTCTGGTGCAACTTAAGCCGGGGCAGAAGATACTCCGCTTCAAGTACCTTGAAAGAAGCGCGTGCGAGGCTCTGGTATCCACCATCTCGCGCAAGTTCAACATTGATCTCAACATCATTTTCGGAAGCATCGAAATAATCGGCGACAACCCCATAGGCGGTCTGGTCGTCATCGCAGACGGCAAAGAGGACGATATCCGCGCAGCCGTGAAATACCTCTGCGATATAAATGTCGGAGTGGAGGTGATATTAAGTGCGTGAATTCTTTGAAAACCTCATGCCGCACGTTATCCCCAAGCTTCCCGACCTGTGGAAAGCGACCCTGGAAACGCTCGCAATGACCGGACTTTCAGCGCTCTATATCCTGGTGATAGGAATGGCGCTGGGTATCCTGCTCACAGTCACCAAAAAGGGCGGCCTTGCAGAAAACGCCGCAGTATACCGCGTGCTTGACGTCATCATCAATCTGCTGCGTTCGGTTCCGTTCATAATTCTGCTGTTCCTGCTGATACCGCTCACGAGAATAATCAGCGGCACTTCCATCGGTGTTGCGGGTTCGATATTCCCGCTCATCGTGGGTACTGTTCCGTTCTTCTCTCGTCAGGCAGAAGCGGCGCTCGCGGGCGTAAACCCCGGGCTTATAGAAGCGGCACAGTCAATGGGCTGCTCAAAAGCGGGCATAATATTCCGCGTGTATCTCCGCGAAAGTATCCCGGCTCTTTCCCGCGGCATCACGATAACGCTCATCAATCTGGTGGGACTTACCGCGATGGCTGGCGCAGTCGGCGCCGGTGGACTTGGCAACTTCGCTTATGTCCAGGGCGTGCAGAGAAACAACTATGACATCATCGTTGCCGCAGTTATCGTCCTGGTGATTATCGTTCAGATAATCCAGATAGCAGGCAACATCATCGCAAAGAAAACAGAAAGATAAACCGGTCAATGGCAGCGACGCCGACCGTAAATCAACTAAAGGTAACCTCTAAAAACCTCCTTCACGGCAGATTTCTATGACTTATATCATCTGTTGCGTTACCAAACCTTGAAATACATCAAGTATTACTGCGGTTTGGTGCCTTACATCTGATATAAGTCATACACGAAATCTGCTCGTGTCCCGGTTTTTAGAGGTTACCTAAACAAAACAAGTTCAAAGGAGAACGAAACAATGTCTATCAGAAACAAGATCGCACTTTCCCTTTCAGCAATCCTCGCAGCGGTATCCCTCACCGCTTGCTCTGGTGGAACTTCCACCGCTGACAGCAGCTCTTCCTCTGATAATTCCAGCTCCGCAGCTGATAACTCCAGCGCAGCAGAAAGCTCCAATGCAGATGACTCTTCCGCAGCAGAGAGCGAAGCGAGCTACTCCCCCGAGAACCCCGTGACCGTAAAGATCGGACTTACCGGCAATGTATACGAGGATATCTGGAACCCCATCAAGGAAAAGCTTGCTCCCGAGGGCATCAACCTTGAATATGAGCAGTTCACAAGCTTCAACATTCCGAACAATGCGCTCAACAGCGGCGAGATCGACATGAACGCATTCCAGCACCACGCTTACTTCAACAATGAGGTCGCTACAAACGGCTACGATATCACAGCGATCGGCGACACCTACATCGTTGCAATGAACATCTACACCTCCAAGGGTATCACTATCGACGACGCTCTTGCTTCCACAGAGACACTCAAGGTTGCAGTCCCGAACGACGTCACCAACGAAGGCAGAGCGCTCAAGCTTCTTGAGAGCGCAGGTCTGTTCACCATCAACTCCGAGGCAGGCGCTTCCCCTGAGATCAGCGATATCACTGATTATAAGGTTCCCGTTGAGTTCGTCGAGGTAGACGCGAACCTCGTTTACTCCGTTATCCAGGACGTTGACCTGGCTGTCATCAACGGCAACTACGCGCTCGACAGCGGTCTGACTGCAGACGACGCCATCTTCAAGGAGAGCGAATATGCTGACAACAGCTACTACTGCCTCATCGCAGTACGCACCGAGGACGCAGAGAACCCCGTTTACAAGCGCATCGTAGAAGCATATCAGACTCAGGACACCATCGACATCTACAACAACGAGTTCAAGGGCTTCTTCGTTCCCGCATGGACTTTAGACTAATTCAGATTTCATAATTATAAGTCGGAATTACGGTGCCGCCTGCGGCGGTCGTTTGATCATCGCAGACAGCGCCTGAGTTCCGTTTTTTCATTGGAGGGCACAAACATGAAAGAGCTTCTGAATATCATCAAGGACCCGTCAAGAGTTAAAATAGGCAACATTGAGGACAAATACCTGTCCGACACCCTGGGCAGACTCAAGGGCACCGCAGCCGCGCTGGTGTTCCCGAAGTCCACTGAGGAAGTCAGCGCGGTAATGAAGTTTGCTTACGACAACGGGCTACCAGTTACCCCGCGCGGCGCAGGAACGAACCTGGTAGGTTCGACAGTACCGCACGGCGAGGGCGTCATACTTGATTTCTCGCTGATGAACCGCGTGCTTGAGATAGACGAGGACACTCTCACCGCTGTCGTTGAACCCGGCGTAGTTCTGCAGGATTTCCAGAAGCTTGTTGAGTCCAGGGGATTATTCTATCCCCCCGACCCGGGAGAAAAGACCGCGACCATCGGCGGCAATATCTCCACCAACGCCGGTGGAATGAGAGCCGTGAAGTACGGCGTTACCCGCGATTATGTCCGTGGGCTGGAACTTGTTCTCGCAGACGGGCGCGTGATAACTGCCGGCACAAAGAACGTCAAGGACGCCAGCGGCCTTTCGCTGAAGCACCTGATAATCGGCTCCGAGGGCACCCTCGCAGTGATCACGAAATGCATCCTGAAGCTTGTCCCCAGGCCTGAAAAGTCGCTTTCCGTGGTCGTTCCGTTCGCTGACCTCAACGCGGGCATCGCGGGTGTACTCAGCATAATCCGCGCGAACGCGAACCCCACCGCCATCGAGTTCACGGAGCGCAGCGTTATCGAACTGGGCGAAAAGTTCACCGGGCTGAAATTCCCCGTGCCGGAAGCCGGCGCGTATATAATCCTGACTTTCGACGGCCGCGAGAACGAAGTGCTCAGCAGCGCGGAGCTTGTCAGATCCGTTGCAATGAAGGCAGGCGCGCTGGATTACATCACCCTCGACGACCCTGCAAAGGCTGCGGATATCTGGAAAGTACGCGGCTGTCTTGTAAAGGCGGTCGAAGCAGTCAGCGAGCAGGAGCCGGTGGACCTCGTAGTACCGATAAACAGAACTGCGGAATTCATCAGATTCGTGCATGAAACAGAAGCAAAGACCGGCATGCAGATGGTGGCATTCGGGCATGCGGGCGACGGAAACGTGCATCTCTGCATAGTACGCGGCGACCGCTCCGAGGAACAGTGGACAAAGGAACTCCACGAGAACATGACCACCGTATATAACTACGCATATTCCCTCGGAGGGCTTACTTCAGGCGAGCACGGTATCGGCATTGCAAAGCGGCCGTACTTTCTTTCTGCTACTGCCCCCGAAAATCTCGAGGTAATGCGCTCCATCAAGACCGCGCTCGACCAGAAGCACATACTCAACGACCACATATCCTATCTGAAATAAGAGGTGCACAATGACTCAGCTTTCTTCAAGGACTGCCGGATTTACCGACTCCGTTATCCGGCGCATGACAAGAATTTCGAACCAGTACGGCGCAGTGAACCTGTCACAGGGCTTCCCTGATTTCATGCCCCCGCAGGAGATACTCGACAGGCTGGCACAGGTGACAAAAGAGGACTTCCACCAGTATGCGACCACCTGGGGCGCGCAGGATTTCCGCGAGGCTGTAGCGGCAAAACAAACTCATTTCATGGGATATCCCATCGACCCCGACAGGGACGTCACAGTCACCTGCGGAAGCACAGAAGCGATGATGGCTGCAATGATGTCCGTCACCAATCCCGGGGACAAGGTAGTGGTTTTCTCGCCGTTTTATGAGAATTACGGCGCGGACGCGATACTTTCCGGCGCAGAACCGATATATGTTCCCCTTGTTCCCCCGGAATACAACTTCGACGCCGATGTTCTTGAGGACGCATTCAGACAGCACCCGAAAGCGCTTATACTGTGCAATCCGTCCAACCCCTGCGGCAAGGTATTCACCCGCGAGGAGCTGCAGATCATCGCAGACCTTGCCGAAAAATACGATACCTGGGTGATCACGGACGAGGTTTACGAGCATATCGTTTATGAGCCTAACAAGCACATCTACTTCTCTACCCTTCCCCGCATGAAGGAACGCACCATCTGCTGCAGTTCCCTTTCAAAGACCTACAGCGTCACCGGCTGGCGACTGGGTTATGTTATCGCGCCCCCCGAGGTAAGCGACCGTATCCGCAAGGTGCACGACTTCCTGACGGTAGGCGCTGCGGCACCCCTGCAGGAAGCCGCGGTAGTGGGGCTGAAATTCGGCGATGATTACTACAAGTGGCTGCAGGACAAGTACACCCACATGCGCAGCCTGTTCCTCGACGGACTTGACCGCATCGGAATTCAACACAGCATTCCGCAGGGCGCGTATTACGTCATGGTCGATGTTTCGGAATTCGGCTACAGCAGCGATCTGAAGCTGTGCGAAGCGCTGGCGCAGTATGTCGGCGTAGGCGCAGTTCCTGGTTCCAGTTTCTTCAAAGAGCCTGAGAACCGCTATATCCGTCTGCATTTTGCAAAGCAGGACGAAACCCTCAACGCAGCGCTGGAGCGCCTTTTCGATATCCGCAAAAAACTCCCCAAAGAATAAAACCAAGCCCGGTGCATAATCAAACGCACCGGGCATATTTTATCTCTTCATTTCCGGGTGGACTTTGTAGAATTCGTGCTTGTCGTCGTACATTCTGCTTTCAGCAATGCGCACCAGCTCGTCCACCGACTTCACGCCGTCGCGCCACACAAATCCCACAGACGCCATGGGGACGCTCATTTCCTGTATCTCCTTGTGGAATTCCATTGCCTGGCGTATGAAATCGTCGCGGGAAATATGGTCAGAAAGCATAACGAATTCATCGCCGCTAATCCTGTAGCAGCATTCCGTGCCGAACTTCTGGCTCAGCGCTTCTGCAAATCCCGTGATGAGCCTGTCGCCCTGCTCGTGCCCGAAAGTATCATTGGTGTATTTCAGGCCGTTCACATCAGCAAAAAGAACCGCCAGCGCGCCTCCGTGCCCTTCAAAGCCGCAGCAGAAAGTGTTGTAGCAGAAACGGCTGTGAAGCCCGGTCAGCGTGTCATAATTGCAGTAGTATTCCAGCGCTTTCTGCCGGTGAAGTTCCGCGACATAATCATCGTGGATATCGCGCACATACAGCATTATCACCGGGTTGTCCGTGGAATACTCGATGCTGGGTATAAGCTCCATATATACCCACCGGAATTCCCCATCATAGTTTCTGCGATATCGCAGGCGCAGGCAGTCGCGGCTGTCCTGGAAACGCTGCCGGAGCCGTGCAGGTTCCAGAAAACTTTTCAATCCTGCAATATCCTCAGAAAAAACGCAGCCTTTATCAATATTATTTCTGACCCACTGCGAAAAAACAGCACTGAACCCGTTCGCCGGACTGATATCGTCAGGATAGGCCTTGATCACCTGGTGCGTGTCATGTTCCAGATCCACCTTGAGTATCTTGTGGAAGCACTGGGAAAGCATTCTCAGCGCGTCGTTGATATTAGCCGTCTGGGAGTCGGACTCCTTCCAGGTATAAACAGCCCATGGGCTTGCTTCTGAAAAATCATGCGGAAGCACGATCTCAAGCCTCACCCATTTGCGCGAGACACCGATGAAGCGTCTGAAATCAACAGTGATGCGCTTACGTTTTCTGAGCACCTCGCTTAGAATATACTCCCTGTTGGTGCAGCGCTGGTACTGCTCGATGTCCTCCTCAGGCACAAGCCCGGTAGAAACTACCAGCTTTGAATACTCGTAGATATTCCTGGCAGCAAGGCATGGCTTTTCCTCATCGGTGTCGAGTATTTTTACAAAATGATATTCCCCGGTCATTATGTTGACCCAGGCTATCTTGTAGTAATCCTCCCAGAGAATATTTTCAACCATACTTATATCAACCATAATCGCACCTCTATCCTGTATTTCTGTGCGCAAATGATTTGCCGCGATAACCGGCAGTTTCACACAAATTACCCCATTTAATAAATTTTCGACAGCGGTCGCCAAAAATTTAATTTTTATCAGGCATTACGCAAAAATTCGGGAATTCAGACAAATTTTCATCATTTTTTTGTGAACTATCCCGCATTCAAGTTTTTTTGAGAAAACCCCTTGACAAACACTGTTTACTGTGATATAATATATACACGATGTGTTCAGCAGTTACAGTCAAGGTGATGTATATTTTATGCACGTCGCAATATCTTGGTTTCAGCATTTGGAGAAATACCCAAGTGGTGAAGGGGCTCCCCTGCTAAGGGAGTAGGTCGGGAAACCGGCGCGAGGGTTCAAATCCCTCTTTCTCCGCCAGCACAAAACCGTATAGCAAACAGATTGCACGGCTCGTAAGGGTAGTGTAATCTCTTTGCTATATATAGGATTGTATATTAACGCTGCCGCAGCACTTCGGTGTTGGAACTTTCAGTGCCGCAGCAACGAAAATATTGTGTTGATTGCTTCCACCTCTACGCACATTCGCAGAACGCAGTCAGGAGTTACCTGCTCGTTCATCTTATCTTTCCATCAGTTCGGACGGCAGCTATCATTATCAAGCTGGGGTTTTCCTTTGAAAAAAGAAAACACTGACGTTGATGTGATCCCTCTGTTTAGCCGGCTTCACAGCCGTCACACTCGCTCGTTTCATGGCGAAGTCCTAAGGACAAGATAACATTTGCTATTGCATGGTGGCATTCAATTTGTATTAAAACCGTCAAAGGCGGGTTTAAGCAAATTCAGTTGATATAATCAGCTGTTCCGAAAAAAGTAGGAAGGATGGTACTATCGTGGCAAACCACAATGAATACTCCTTTCCAAAGGAGTACCGCCACTATCTCGCAGACCTGTTTTGTAAAAATGGTATAGCTGATTATACAGAGCAGATCCGCAAGTTAGCAGAGGTGTGCGAATGTTCTGCCGGTCATGCAAGGAGCATTATGGCAGGCAAAAGAGATTTCAGCGGAACAAGGACAGGCAAAGGATTGAACAAGTATGCTGCCCTCGCCCACTGTTTCTCTATCTCCGTGGATGAGTTCGTCGCTTTGGACTCAGAATACAGAGCGAAACGAGGTCCTAGGAGAAAATAAGTAAAAGCGTTTGAACATAAGTCCAAACGCTCTCACAAAGTATATCTAAGCGCTGTGACCGTCAAAATCAAGCGCAGAGATGGCACCTGTAAAAGCCGTTTGGATACGCCAATATCCTCTCGGTCGTCCGTGTGTGTGTGTACACGCACACACGGATTGCGGGTGTTAATTGAATATTATTAAGGCTTGCGTGAAAAATAGATTCATGAAAGCCTTTTGGTGTTTGCTAAATCACCTTATTTATTATACAATATTATCCTCCGCTTGTCAATGTCAATGGCGGTACAATTTGTTACAATTTTATGTTGTGCGTTTTGTGCAATATATACATCACGAAGCACACAGGTGCCTCACCGTGAGGCACCTGTGTATTATATTTATCTTAATGTAAAGCTAGTTTTATCTATTATTTTAGCTACCTCTCTAACACAGTCAAGATAATCTTTGGCTTCTTTTTTGGATGCATTTGACATATTATGAACAATTTTATTTCTCAAAAGTCTATAATCCAATAAGCGATATAAAGCCGTACATTCCTGTTCATTTTGATTGTTACGAAGAAATATATCAACTGTTTTATTGTTTAATGGTGCGCCAATTTTTTTGTAGAAAATAGAACTAATTTCCGAATATGCAGAAACAATTGATGAGGGGTATTCTTGTTTATTAAATAATCTTTGTGCATTTTCAAAATAAGTGGTTTGAGGTGGGGATATGATTTTGGTAATTTTAGTGATAAAATCTGAGTTGTCTTTTTCGAATGAGTATAAAAGTATCATTCTATTTTGGACATAATTTGCAAATGCAGTAGGGGTATCTTTTCCTATCTCTTTTATAAATATAACCCTATCATCTTCCATTATACTTTGAATTCTGGATATCTCATATAAAATCAATTGGTTTTCATACGAAATATCTACAATTGCATAGTTGGATTTTCTGATTGTGGCATATATTGAATCCAATAAATTCTCTCCTGGAAGAAGCATATCGCCTACTTGCATTAAAGTGATGTCATTGGACTTTAAATTAGAGTATAGCAAATCCCTAAGTTGAGAAGAAACTGCCGGCATACAACCTAGAAAGCAAAGTCTACTTTCTTTTTTTGATTCTTTTGAAATCAAAAGCTGAGAATTGATTTCCTCAGAATTACTTTTAATTGCTGATGAATCAATTGCTTCATTTTTATAGTCTTTAATCTCAGTAAATAATCTTTCTAATATTGTTTTATAATTACCTTTTGGCTGTTTTATATTTATTACTTTTACATTTCTCCTTTCAAATCTTGCAATTTCGGAACTTTGTGCATTAACTAAAATGCAATACGCAGGGCGTGACATTTTGCCTAAGTGACTATTTATAATTGTCCAAATATTCCGAAAATCCGTGTCCTCTAAACTATATCCTATTAGCAACATAGTTTTTGTTATAAATAAATTGGAGACAAATGTACAAAGCATTTTGTTTTTTTCAGCAAATGAATCATAATCATTTTCAGTTACTACCATTTTATCGGGATGATTGAAATCACCGTGTAGTTTTATTATTTGCGTTTCCTTAGAGCCAGATATTGACAACCTATCTTCTGTAGCAATGACTGAAATAGGAATACTTAACTCGCGATAGGATCTTTCCAATAAAAAGTCAAAATTGGTTGTACATATTGTTTCAGTAAATAAATTGCAGAACGCACGATATGTATTTCCTGGTACTATTTCAGGGTTGTTTAAAGTTTTCATCAGTCGTTCAATTAATATAGGTCTTGAATATAGCTTTTCATAATAAGATAAAGCATCTAGTGCATTTTCAAATGTATATTCATTAATTTCTTTAGCAACGTCTTTGCCAAGCTCGACCCAATTCGGCATGGAAAGTCCCTTAGGTATTTCAGCATTTTTTGCAAATCCAGCGCCCACAATAGGCACAACCTTATTGGAAACAATATCATCTAATAAGGGCTTTGGAATATACTGTATAAAATTATTGTTTTTCATTTTCTTCCTCCTCAACCAAATAAAAATATTATATTTACATTATAGCAACGTTTTTGGTGAATGTCAATTACTAAATAAAAAAATTTAGGAGCAGCAAGCACATCATAAGGTTTTATTGTTGAAGCTCGATATTTTACCCTCTCTGGTGTAGATACGAGCATTGTTTTTATTCCACTCATATTCACGACCTAATATTTTCTGATATGAAAGGGCTGCCTGCACTAATATGTCCATGTATTTTCTCCTTAATTACAAAATAAGAGCCCTCTGCACACGGCTCAAGGGCTCTTAATCATAATTTTCTTTTCAGCAGAAAGCCTATCCAGGTTTTGGATTTTATGAAACCATAAAATATAAGCTCCACCTTGCCGTTGCCTGACCAACCTCAAGGCTTCATCACTTAACGTTCCCTCCAGCATAGCATCGTGAAACGTCCGACTACTATTGCAGTCTGCTCAACAGATTCCTCTGTTGCTAATATTATTATATACCTAATAATCCAATTTGTCAACCCCCTGTTCAAAAAAATTTTACTGGTGCCTCATCATGAGGCACCAATTTTTATTCATATCTCCATTTCATCGCCGTCCTCTTCCGAATCCGGCTGCTCCTCCTGAGATTTATACTGCTCTAGCTCATGGACAAGCGTCCGGAAATGAAAGCGCTGAATATTATCCCCGCCGGCTCCGATTGTCTGAATGGTCGCACTGCCGTTCTCTCCGTAAATCACGCCGGCAATTTCTCCGTTCTGAATGTGTAGACCGGTAGCGTCGGTTATCCTGCCGACCTTTTCCCCTATTCGCTGAGCCAGGTCAAGCATTTTGCTTCTCATTTCATGATCAATGGTTCGCTCAAGGAATACTCTCCGCTGCTCCGGGTCATTGTATTTGCACATCGCAGAAACGATCAGACCGGCGAAGATGCTCTTAGCTTCGCTGATGCTGCGGTAATCAAGATTCAGCGATTTCAGGAAATCTTCCATTGGCTTTCTGGGGAACACGTTGTGCAAATCGTAATCGCTCATTCTGTCTACACGTTCTGCATATTGAGAATACACGGGAAGTGTCCTGACCGCTTCTTTCCGGGCTGCAAGCTCTTTTGTTCGAAGTTTCTGGACAAAATCCTGGTACTGCTCATAACGATTGCTGAAAAAAGAAATACTGTCCTCTTTCCAGCGCACGAAGAAGTCTTTTATAACATCAGGAATCTGATTTTCCATGAATGCTTGCTGTGTTTCAGCAGAGCGCAGTTCAGCCTGGAGCGCCTGAATTCGTTCTTCCGCTTCCTGGATACGTTTGTTCACGGAAAGAATATCGCTATTTTTTGATTTGATCGAGTAGAAATCCCAGAACGCTTTGTCATTTCCTCTAAGGGATTCCTCGCTGCAAAGCTCCGGCTTCAGCTTGTAGTTTTTCTCAAATTCACGTTCTTTTTTCTCCAGGGCAGAAATATGCCGGTTAAGGGTCGATATAAGGCGCTCACGCTTGCCTTTGGCGTCCACAAGCCGCTGAGAGATCGTTTCTATGCTTAACATAAGCAGCTCCTTTCAAATTACCGAAAGTATAATAATTCTTTTTTCGGTAAGTGTTTTTAAATAATTAAAACAGGTTTTAGATTTATAAATCGGATATTCTTTTTTCGACTACCCCATTTCTGGCAAAGAAAAACCGCAGCATTTTTCGTGCTGCGGAGAATAGTCCTGATAAAATGTGCAACTCTGGTATTTCGGAACAGATATCGCATTACCTTTGCAAATTCCGTGGTTGGCTCCTGGGACAGTGAGCGCTCAGCAGCGCATTTGCTCTCAAAGCTGAGTACACCGGAATTGACGATAATACGGAAAGTTTCCGCACGTCTTGTTTCTCCTTTGCGCCGTAGAAGATGAGAGAGATAAACTCGATTGTACCCGAAATCTCCCTCTCTGCGAACGTACTGCTGCTTGGCTATGTAGCCTTGCTCCGTAAGTTCCTTGTTGCAGGAAATAATCGTTCCGCGCGCCATTCCGGAAAGCTCCTGTATCATTGAAAGGGACAGCAGGCAGCGCCCCTCGTCATTAGCGTGTATACAATACAGCATAAACAGCCGAAGACAGCTTTTAGGAAGCTCCACCGCGGATACCGGAACAAGAACATAGTTTTTCGGCGCTGAAACTGCTTCCGAAAGGACGTAAGCGTTGCACTTCTGGCGATTGCTCTTGAAGCGCTGAATGCGCTCAGTTACTGCACCTATGGCGTACAGTTCATTGATTATTCTGGTTATATTCGTGAGCTTGGTGCGCTCAGCAATTCTTGTATTGGATATGACAGCAGTATCACTGCCGCCAGCCTGGGCAATCGAAGCAAGCAGAAACAGAACCTTTACAGCGCCGGCTGACAGGTCCTTGTTAATGAAGTCCGAATTTACCCGGACAAACTGTCTGTTCTGTTTCATGTCTTGTTTGCTCCATATCTTTATTTTTCGGCTGATAAATCAGCTTCTTCAGCAGGGCTGTCTGCCCACTCGACAAAATCCTTGTCGAAAATCTCCTCATATCCGGCGGTCAGTGAGAACGGATCCGGCGCATAAGGCAGGCAAATTACATCATTGAGGTTGACGGAAAGCAGCTCACGGTTCTTCTCAACAGATGTTTCATCGGAAAAGTTGACGGCAACGGTGTAGTTTACCATGTTGAGGTCATTCTGGATATCATATATCATCGGCAGCTCGTTCCACGAAGTGCCGCCTACGACATATATCTTGTCGAAGCCGGAAAAGTCCGTTGGCTTCTTGCTGCCAAAGTCATATATCTCAGCGTTGTAGACTTTTGCGGTATCAGTATCAGAACTGCAAATGTCTATGCCGTTGATCGTGTAAATTCCGTCCTGCACCTTTGCTTCTTCATAGCAGGTTTCCATCATTTCGAGCTGCTCGGCTCCACGCCTGCTGGCGCATACGACCACGCTTTCACCGTCGCGTCTGCGGAAATACTCTGCCATGCGCAGTGCAAAGGATGTCGTGCCTATCCTGCTCTGCGCTCCCACAACCGCTATATGCAGGCTCGCCTGTGAATAGCGCGGCTTCTCGCTTTCTTTTTCGGCGATAAGAGCAGCTTCACGTGCTTCAGCAAATGCGTCGAATGACTTGTCATACTTACGCCACTTCTGCCTCGATAAGCCGGTGGTAAGGCACTCTTTGAGATCCTCCATCATCTTAGTGACGTTTGTCTTTTCGTCCACATCAGGATAGTTGGCTACTATATTATGTATGCCCTTATGCACCAGCTTGTCCAGGAAATCATCTCCCGGGAAGAAATGATCCGCATATATGATTATGCTGTTGGGATCTTTCTGAAGCGCAATGCCCTCACAGAGCGCAACTAAATCATCGCCATTTTCCAGGAATGCTGAAACATCGAGGACGTAGTGCGACTGGTACATATAGTTTTTGAGGTCTGTCTTGATGAACAGTGCAAGCGACCATTCATCACCCGAAATTTCGCGGGAAGTTGCCCCTATTTCCGAACATATCTTTCTCAGAATGCCGGCATTTTCTTTTCGGGAAATAAGTAACGGATTGGTCATGGTAATGGTTCCTTTCAAAAAGTAGTTGTTTTTTTATAAAAATTATTGTATAATAGCTATATGTTAAATACTATAAGGGGAGTGATTATCTTGACGTACACATTAACAAATCTGAAACAGCTATATGCAAAAATGAAAGATGCAGAAGTATCTAGTACAATTTTTCAGTATAGCTATCATTCCAAGCCTTTCAGTTGTATTTTACTTATAGACTGTGAGCCATTTCTATTGTATATTACTGCACTCGGAAAACCACCATTTAGCATAGAGTTAAATATCAATAAAGGATTTAAAATTGAAGCGTGTCTTAATTCAACGGATTACTACAATCTTGTAAAATATCTTGAGCTGAAACGAGATGACCAAAATCCGTTTAAACCTCTGTATTTTTTTCAAGCATTGAATGATATATTGACTAATATATCCGTAAAGAAGCCACGCTATACCGAGGTGTTGGAGGTTGTAAGGCTTTATCGCGATATTGAAGAAAAGGATAAGATTTATTTCTGCGGTTTGAGAAAAAATTCCTATTGCAATGTTACTCCTCAAAATCTTGAAAAGACCCAAAGTGCTTTCGGGAAAAAATATGCAGATTTTTGCAAAGCGCATAATATAAGTTCATGTTGGACCGATATTAAAGAAAAGGAATGCTTGGCTAAAATAAGCGAATTATTATCTAATATTCCTTAACCGCATAACCTGAATTGGAAAAAAAGAATGAATTTCTTGCACCATATTCAAGACACAACTGATTATACAATGCTGGAGCATCGCAATCTATTGTAAGATAGTCCTCGTCAATGTCTATGATAGCTTTTTCCATAGACTTGTTTTTGACTTTCTTGAATTTGCAACACCTGCAGACCACCGATGATACGGTGGTTTGCTCGGCAAGTATTTTTATGCCAGAGTGTGATAATTCAATACCATGAACATAAATTGAAGCAAATTCTTTCGCTTTCTCAGCATTTGAAAAATGAGCAACAAAATCTATTTCCATAAGGTATTCTTCATAATCACACGTTAGGCATATTATGTATTTTAAATGATTCATTTTACCCTCCTATTCCGGCTCAACTGCCTTGATAGTTTCAAACAGTTCATCGCTCATACCGGTGCGGAATGCCTTGAACCAAAGTCGGGGGTTGGCAACTATACCGATATCCTTTGCGCTTGGCCCGCCATAGTAATGTGTTCCCTGCGGCGGATCAGGGGCAGCAGCTTCGCCAGACATGAAATAGGTCTTTATTCCGACGTGCGGAATGCATTCATCACGGTTAAGATGATGACGCCAAAGTCCCTTGTCGTAAGTGTCGCTGTAATACCCGTCATGCGAGTAACCAACAGTCAAATTCTCAAGGTCAACGGAGCTGCCAATATCAAGGTCTTTAAATTCCACCTCGCTCAGGCAGGTGAATTCCAGAAAAAGAGTAATCGTGCTTCCGTGGCGTAACCCGTTTATTGTCGGGAAAGGAAAACCGTAATCATCTTCAAACTGGTCGGTATCAATTATGTATGCGATAGTGACTGCACTCTGGTTAAAGACTTTGGAATTGGTATCATTAGCGATATCCTGCTCGTCCATGTTCCACACATCGTATATAAATGCGTCCTGTATACAGCTTCCGCAGTTAAGCAAATCTGCATGGATTGCTGTCCTGCCTGTCAGCTCAAGCGTAATGCCTCTTTCGGGTACTCCCATATCTTTAGTGCCGTAGGTGTACTGGTGCAGTTCTGACACATCACCGCACTGCGACAGAATACCATTACCTCCCGGTGCAAGGTCTGAACTGCTGACCGGAAGTTCGAAGAAGCCTTCGAAATATACGAACAGTGCAAGCTGAACCATATTGTCTAGGGATATAGTCCATTCTTCTTCAGGTATTCCGGCGTCGGTAAGTGCCATCTCAATTGCTGATTGAGTCTGTTCGACGTACTCCCAGAGGCCTTCTTCTATTTGAAAAGTCTCTTTCCATACATCAGAACCGACTGTTTCCAGCATGATGGATAGCTTATCGGAGGAACGTTCTGTTTCAATTTTGACGGCACCGTCCATATTGGCATTTTCCATAATGGTTCTTAGGTTAGATACCTCAAAAATATTGAGGTTTATCGCGCCCTTTCCATTGATCATGCTGTTCCACGAACTTTCAATGTATTCCTGGGCTTCTTCTTTGGTATCCGGTATGTCACCAACGGCTGAAGCGAGCTGGCTGTCTACATCTTCCGCTATTTTATTTTCGGTAACTTTAATAAGATACTCCCGAACCTGCCGTATGTGATACATGGCAAGGAACTCCGGCAGATATATCTCACCGCCACCTATGCAGGTGTATTCTACAGTCTGGGTACTGCCGTCAGCTGTTGTCACAACAAGAAGTTGACGATCAGCTGACTTTCCGTCAACCTCAACCTTTTCGAACGTATAGTTGTATTTGCTCATCTGTTCCATGGCACGATGATACAGAAAAGTTTTAAGTTCATCACTATATTCGGACAGATTATCTATACCTGTGTCATCGGTGAAACGAATGCTGCTGATATCCGAAAAAGAAAGTTCTGTATCAAAATCGGAAATGTAGCTGACAAATTCGTCCTGAGATTTTATTGCACGGAACTGTCCGGCGTAATCACGCATTATATTCTCGGCTCGGGATATTTCGTCCTCATCGTATAGGATAAGGGAGCTACCGTCAAAGTTGTTGGCTATGGTGGCTTTTGAAAGGTTAATCGAAAAATCCGGCATAAAGTTGTAAACTTCTTCTTTCACATCAGTGTTAATTTCGCTCTCAATCCCCTTAAACACTTCAGATATGTTTGTGCGCATATATTCCCAGTGATTTTTAAGATTGGAGTTCTCAACAACTGCAAATAGACCGCTTATCAGCCCGGTGAATACAACAAATATCATCAATATAAGCCCGAGAGACATAAACACTATGTACAGAGCAACCTTTCGGATTTTTTCGTTCTTAGCAGCCTGAACTGCAAGCATTATTATTTTAGGATTTACTGCCATTCTACCCTCCAAAATAACGTTATAACTAACCAAGCAACATTCATCGCCCTCCCCCTCTGCCGAACATTTCAAGACGCTCCTCGCTCAACTCAAAGCGGACGATAACAGCCTGATTTCCCACTTTCATCAGTGCCGTGCCGCGCTGACCGGAAGAAATGTACTCGCTCTGTGCGTCATTCAGGTCGAACAGCTCGGTTGTTTCCTTTAGCGACTTACCGTCCATTGAAAACAGTAGCTTGAATGTAGGCAGGTCAAGGACGGACTGCCCATAGAACTTAACTTCCGGATCAAGAAAGTCGTTAGTGGACTGGGTACCCACGATAATGCTTCCTTCGTACTTACGGGCGCGTTTCTCGGCATTTTTGAGGAACTCCAGCGACTGCGGACAACGTGGATCGATCATCGTCCAGCACTCGTCAGCCACCAGCATAATGCGCTCCTTACGGTTATGGGTAATCTGCTCCCAGCACCATGACAGCACATTGAAATACTGCGCCGCAAGAACTGTGCCGGACATCTGGATAAGTGACTTTGTATCGAGCACGATAAATCCGCTGGTGGGATTTATGGTCGTATAGCCGTTCCACAGCCGATGATCCGCGCCGTTGGCTGCTCCCTCGAGATATGTTTTCAAATCTTCGTAATATACGGTATTGTTGTCTTTGAGTTTTGCTTTTTCGGCAATAAGATTATAAAGGTCTGTCAGTGTCGGGAACTGATTGGCTGAATAACCGGACACGTCTGTATCCCAGCTTATACCAAACTTGTGGTACAGCTCTACAAGCGCCTGATCAAGCAGTGCTCTCAGCCGGTCGTCCATTGAGGGAATGTAAAGCCGGAAGAACGTCTGGAGTGTTTTAAGGTGTATAGCAAGGTCGCCAATGCTATCGTTCTCCTGCGGCTCTGCGTTTTCATCGTCTGTATCCGGAGGTACCGGACGTATCTGAAGCGGATTGATAAGTCCACCTTTGCCGCCGGCAACGTCGATCCAATTGCCTTCGAACAGCGGATTATAGCACATATCCTTGTACTCGCTTTCCGGGTCAATGACGATTATCTTTGTGCCGCGGGCGTACTCAGAAGCAATGATATGCTTTATCGCCGTTGATTTACCGGAACCTGATCCTCCCACGACTGTGATGTTGCTGTTTGTCCTTGAAGAACCACGTTTCCAAAGGTCCAGCAAAATCAGACCGTCGCTGCTGTTCTTCCCGAGGTAAAATCCCTTACCGTCATTGAATCCGCCGGAGGAAAAAGGAAAACCTCCTACGAACGTACTCACCGGGAAGTATCTTGAGGAGGTTTCCTGTATGCGCTTTATCTGCGGATATGTGGGGGAAATCTGCTGATAGCCCTCGCGCTGAAGATTGGAGAGAACGCGTATTTTACAGCCGAGTATACTTGCAACGTTCTTCACCCGGTCGCACCTGGAGTTATAATCCTCTTTGTCACGGGAAAGCACCATTATAGTAGTATTCCACTTTCCCATGACTTCCCCGTTCTGGTCCATCTTAGCCATTATCTTTTCCTGGTCATCAGCAGCTTTCTGGCAGCGCTGACGTTCGCGAGGATCCTTTGTACTTGCAGCCTGTCCACGGTACATACGGATTTTCTTAGAGATTTCGTTTACCGCTTCACCGTTATCAATGGGTTCGCTGTTTATGGAAACGATCGTGCCGGGGATATTGGTCAGCTTAGAAAGCCAGCCATAGTCGCACTCTGAGGGATAGTCCGTGATTGCGAAGATACAGCAGTAGTTTTCGCCGAGCCGGAGCCGGTTCATTTCGAAATCAATTCCGATCGGCGTAATGCTTGCCTGTAACGCAGTATTGACTGATACCTGTACTTCTGATTTTTTGTTGTTCATTCCATGACCTTTCTCAGCAGTATTTTTCCATGATAAAATCTATGGCTTCAACAATATCTTCCTTTGCTGCGCCAAAATCCAGAGCCGTCTGGAGCATTTCATCAAGTTTGGAAGCGATATTTTCCTTAACCGTTTTCGGCTGTTCGACAACTATGCTGCCCTTAATTGTAAGGCGGATAAATCCCTCTCTTTCAAGAGCCTGGTATGCAGCCTTGATTGGAGAATAGGATATAGCATACTTTTCAGAAAGTGATTTGTAGGACGGTAGTCTATCACCGGGTTTATAATCACCGAAACATATTTTATTTCGGTAAAATTCATATATCTGAGGAGATAAATCTTTCTCGGACTGTATATGTAATTCGCTCATTGACACACCTCCTTATCCTGCGGAGAGAACAGAAATAACGTCCTCAATATTTGCATTTTCGACGTGGACATACGCAGGATTGTTTACCAGGTTGCAAAGCTGAACTATGCCTTTTCTGTCGAGCAGTTCTGCCTTTATCCCACAGTCGGAATACTTTTTTGCTATGTCCTGTGCTGCCTGGGTCAGAGTGCGCTCATCTGAACGCTGAATAGTATCCCATATAGCGATATAATGCTGTCGCTCCAGTGATTCGCCGGTCGCAACCATTTCAGCCAGTGACTCCATGTCGAACTTAAGCAGCTTTTTCCTGCCGCCAGTCGCGGCGTTATACAGCTCCTCATATTCGTTCAGAGGTGCGGAGATATCAACCGGACGGCTTACCGCGTCACTTTTGTAGGGACGTTTTATTGCCGAAAGAGAAGCAGAGAGTTCTCGACACAGGCGCTTCTGCTCCTGCCTGCTGTACAGCTCAAGGCAAAGCCCCTCAATCTTGATATAAGCGAATATGTAACCGTCAATCGTGTAAAGGCAATGCTCCTCGAGGTCTTTGGCATTCACGAATTCCTGGGCGGTTTTCTGGACAAGACGTTCGCGCTCGTCTTCCTCATCTTCAGTGCGGCGAGTACGTTTTTGGTTCTCGCTGCGCTTGAACCAATAAAGAACCCCTGCACAAAGTACAAGGGTGATAATTGCTATTGCTATCTGCATTGTTTTTCCTTTCTGTAATTATTATTGTGTGATGGAGAATAAAAGCATAGAAAAAGAAAAGCACGGATTTGATGCCGTGCTTAATGTTGTATTGCCTTTCGCTCATTATTTCGACAAACTGTCAAGCCATGCTGTATGTATGCTATGAAGCCATTCAGGATATTCTTTTCCATAGAATGAAAAGGTTTGTCCATCCCAGTGTGCAACACGAATGAAAATATCTTCGTTATCGAAATAATCCGCCGAGTCGCACATTTGCATGAGCTTGCAGAATTGCCTGGATATTGTTTCGATTTCTGATATAATGTTCTTATCAGAAATAGCTTGTTGACGCCCTGTCTTTATAAATCGGATAGTTGCGCGCTGCAGACTTTCATTTGCGCTGATACCAATGAAAATAAGCCTGATGTAATACCCGCTATCTTTAGCCGACCGTATTCTTGATTGCGCACTGCCAAAACACATGTTCTCTTCGATTATGCTTTCACCCTTTTGGATCAGGACATCAAATGCATTAGTGTCGGTACTTTTGTCTATGAGCACGGCATTATCTTTGAACATTGTTCCGATAAAAGATGTTTTTCCTGCGCATGGCATTCCGCAAACAACGGTGTAGCATTTTCTGATTTTCGTAAAAGCACCGCCATTGATTCGGCAATACTCTTCGGAATCATGGTCGAGTGAACGGAGAATGCCGTTTTTCCTGCGCGATATCTCATAAAGAATGGCAAGATGTTCAGAAAGGACCGGCGTCAATACCTGCCCGTTATGGCGGTTTATCCAATTCACGCCGTCTGTATCAACGTGTTCGTATAGCTTTGACAAAAGGTATACATTAGCATTTATACTTCCTGAACCATAGAATATTCCCGCACTTATCGAATGGTTGCCCGAAAATACAACAGTGAGATCTATTTCCGCATAATAATTTGCTTTGTGATTTTCATCGGCTATAAATCCTTTTTGATATATTTCGGGCAGAATTCGTGCCAGTCTGCTGTATTCCCATGGAAAAGCAGCGATACCATCTGCTTGGGCAAGTGAAATTATATTGCTTATGGGTTCCTTGGTGAATGTTTCCTTCGTCCCGTTGGCAAGGTAATAACTCGCAGGAAAAAAGGCTGCCACTCTATCTGCAAATTCCTTGCGGAACATAAGCGATTTTGTGTAAGCAGCATAATCCGCACGAATAATAAACATTGCATAGTTATATGCGCGTATCTTTTCCAAAGGACTCTGGGCACAGTCAACAACAAGCTGTATGTTCTGCATTGCGCTTTCATAATGCAGATTGTCATCGATTCTTTTATGGAATGAAAAAATACGGTCAAGCAATTTCATGAAAAATGATCCTCCGTAATGCACTTCAAGGTCGGGATAAGAATTGCTCTCATTTCACTGCTGCAAAGATCAACATTTACACCAATGTGCCTTAAGCGCGCATAAGCACCTACGTAATCGCCACTGAAAAGTTCGCGATATAACTTCATGATTTGAAGGATGATTTGTTCGTTAAGCTGTCCGCCGTATTTTGTGCGACGAGTTTTTTTCAGTCTAAGTGTGGCAGTCACCAGCATTTTGTGGCATTGATGGTTGTCAGTGCAATGAATGGGCATGGCGCGAAACAGGCGAGTGTTGTTCTTCATATTATACACCATTTCCTTTCCATTGTCAAAACATAGCTCTCCACTGTGACTTTACGTCCAGCTTAAGGGATATTGGAGCAAGCTCCTGCCAGGCAAAACGATACGGAACTTTTATTGTAATGCTTCCAGATACCGCATATTTCTTTGCGGTATCTGTGTCTGCAGGGGCAACACTTGGCGAATCCACATTGAAGCTTATAGAAACTATCTCACACTGCATAATTTCACCGGCGCCCATAGCTTTGTTCAGATAAGTTCGAATGTACTGCTCATTGGCTTTGTGCCTTTCCTCCCAGCGTGTTCCGTTGAACGCATAGCTTGAAGCATGGCTCTCACGAATCGGCTGGTACATCTCAGAGTAATTCTCAACGCACATAGAAATGATTGCATCTTCAAATTTGTCCCGGACAGCTGCTGCCTGAATGTTTATTCTGATTATCTCAAAAATAGCAACACCCATGAGCAGTATCACGACCATCAGAACGCTGAGAATTACATAAGAAAACCCTTTGTTGCTGAGTATTCTTTTTTTCAGTATTTTTATCATTTCCAGAACACCTCACTGGTACCCTCGGCGGTAGCTGAGATAGTTATCGGTGTTGTACTGAAAACGAAAAAGCTGAAATCATAGGTAGTAGATACTGTCACCGTGAACGTGTTTCCAATCTGAATGTTGCCTGTTTTTGACCATGTAATGGTAGGATTGAGGTCGGGATGGGATTCGTTAAGGCGGTCAAGCCGTGTAGTTGTTTCTGTGCCGACACGACCGGCTATTTCAGCTTCGCGGCAAAGCTCGTTTGCATAGTTGTTGATCGTCATTTTCGTGATGAATACCGGTGCGATTTTAATGACTGCCACCAGCAATATCATCACAACCAGCACTGCAACAGAGATGTCGATATATCCCTCGCCACGAGTAGAACTGAGCCGTTTAAGAAGTTTTTTCATTCCTGCCTCCTTATCCGAACAGAATTCCCATGTTGCTGATAAGCTCCCAGCCGAGTACTACAACATAGAGCAGCATCATGCACATCATCAGGAAGAACGACAGCCGGTGAACTTTAGGAGGTATCTTAAGCGCAATACTGCGGAGGTGCTGGCGCTGTAATTCCTCAAACCGAACACTGAGAGTTTCCCAATATACCGACGTATCATCACCACGTATCATCTGTATAAAGCCACGGCACACCTCAGACAAATTGGTACTGCCGATACGTCCCTCAAATCTGGTGATTGCAGCTTCGTAGTTGCCGGTCCGCATATCCGCTATAGTTATCGCGATTTCCTCATTGAGATACGGCGAGAAATTGTCCTTATGCCGTTCCAGGATTGAGATTACATCGTGCGTCATCTGTATCTCCTGGGATATAGCGTATACAAGCCGGGGCAAATCAAATTCGATTTGTCTGCGCTTTTCTTTTATGCAGGAATCGACTTTCTGCTTTTCCTGAAAGTATATAAGAATTCCCAGGGCGATAATCAGCAGCCCGAATATAGGCAGGAAGAAAAAGAACGGGACAGACAGCAGCATTATGCCGGCGGATTTCACCAGCGCCCTTGCCGTGAACAGCTCCGGTGACATAGCGATGTTTGCTATTTTCAGGCTGTCGGTAAGCTCCTTTTTCTTGAATTCGTTCAGGTGAATAAACCGTGATACAAACAGCGCAATATCGTTGTATGTATTTTTAAAGCCGGCTGCAGAGGGACGATTTCTCGAAGCAATAGACTTGATCGCATTAGTTGTACGCTTTGCCGGCACCTTTAACATAATAAGAGCAAAGCAGTACAGTCCGCCTGCAAACACAAGGCTTATCACAGCGATTGCTGTGTAGAGTGCAACATTGTATATACTCATATCACATCACCTCTTATACTGAATGGGCTGAGTGTACTTGTATGCCAGGATCACCGTTACGATCACGACTATTGCGACAATGGAATTGACCACCTGTCCGACAAAGGTGTCGGTAAGCACCCTGAACCAATCTGCGTTGAGAAAGTACAGAATGGGGTAATTTGCCAGCAGGATAAACACCATCATAACGTGTTCGCGGCGCGGACTCATCAGCATATTCCGAAGTTCTGCATTGATAATGCGCACGTTCGAAAGCTTTGTAGTGATGGGCTGGAGAGTTTTCTTCAGCGTAACGTTATCCTGGCACTCAATAAGGCTGTCGCACCACTCATGGAATATCTCATTATTGATTTCTCCCTTGAGCTGCTCGATAGCCAGCTTCACATTGGAATTGATGAGTTTCGTCTGGGTGAGGAACTTCCGGAAAGCCTGCTGAACCGGCGGATTGATGTAGTCAATGGACTGCTCCACAGCGTAGATGATATCATCATTGGACACATAGTTGGTCGTGATGATTGAAAGCGCCGTTTCCAGCTCTTCGGAGATACGCCGGTTGTAGTTGGAAAGCAGGACATTGACGTAAGCATACGGAAGTATCACGCATATACCCGAAAAAATGGGTATAAGAAGCAGATTCTGAAGCAAAGCCGCCAGCAGAAATCCAGCGCAGATACCGATAAGGGAAACAGAAATCAGCAGAGAGAACTTGTTCTCAGAATGTGTGGCTATAAGTGCATTCTTGATATTCATGATGGCAGTCTGAAGCCGGTTCTGCTTTACCTTGCCCTGGGCTTTGGCTACACGATACTTTAAGCTGCGCTGACGTGACATCAGCGACATAATGTCCTGAGTTATTATTTCGGGAGTTATGCCGAGCAGGATAACAATGCCGGCGGACATAAGCAGAGCGCCGAAAAGATAAATTACTCTATCCATTAACGCACCTCCTCCGAATATTTCCTGAGCATATCCTCGGGAACGCCATTTTCGAGCATTCTGTCATGCAGCTCCTTTGATATGGGATTTACTCTTACAAACTCGCCGTCGATTACGATCTTGCCGTCTACTTTCCTTTCAGATTTAACATTGTATTTCCAGAGTGTACGCGTAATGGCTTTGCTCTCTTCCACATTTACGCCGACGCATTCCGCTACTTCCATGATATGACGCCTGCCGTCATCAAGCTTCTTGAGGAATACTGCAATCGGAAATGCTTCCGTAACAAATGACAGAAGAGTATTCATCGGAGTATCACCATAAAGCTGCATACAGAGCGTTGCAAGACGTGGATATACGCCTTTTACGCCAGAAGCGTGAGTTGTCGTGAGTACCGTGTGTCCGGTTCGTGCTGCTTCCTGCGCTTCCCATGCTTCCTCGTTCTTCATTTCGGCAACGCATATACTATCCGGATCCATTGTCAGGCACTTGGTGAGCAGGTCGCGCATGGTTACACAGCGGCTCGGATCGTCACTTTCGTAAGTAACAAAATGAACGACATTGTTGATTGCCTTTCCGTTATCATTATACTTCTTAAGCATAAACTCACGCACGGATTTTTCGATGGTGATAAGACGTCTGTCGTCCGGGAAGTTACTCATTATATCAGCCATGAACGTTGTTTTTCCGGAACCCGTTGCGCCAGCATACACCTGAGAAATGCCATGTATGAACGATATAACAAGGAAGTCGTATATTTCCTCTGTACACATTTCACTCTCAATGAACTGCTTCTTTGTTATCTTGCATGGATTGACGATACGGATAGACACGGCAACACCGACATCTTCGCCTACAACAAGCGAATGCACGGCAGAAATACGGATATTCTTATCAAGAAATCCGGTAACAAGCGGTCGGGAAGCATCGAATACCAGTTTGTTATTATGAAGCATACGGCGCACTACATCGAGAGCGTGCTGCGGTGATGTGAAATGCTCTTCCAGCTTATATGGCTTTCCCTTTGAAGGGATAATCTGTATGTCGTCCCAGGCATTGATGTTGATTTCCTCAATGTCCTTCCGAGCGAGAAGCGGCGTCAGAAATGAATATTCCGCCATTTCGCGGTAGAGCTGGTCAGCAGCGTCCGCAAGCGTAACACCAGCAATATAGTAGTTATTATCTTTCATATACTGCTTGATAAGCTGCTTCATGGTGTCGCGCTTGTCCGACGAGTACAGTTCAAGTCCGTATGTTTTGGACATATATTCCTGTGTTGCCCGGAGGAGCTGATCGAACTTCAGCATTACTCGGGATACTTCCTTGACATTGCCGGAGTCGGCGATTACCACTTCGCCCTTTTTGTGCTTCGCCCTGGCTTCGGTCTTTGCAGAATCTGATTCGGCGCTTTTCTCAAGAGAAACGTGCTCGGTGTTTTCCTGGGGTTCGTCCTTTTTGAAAAGATTTTTGAAAGAAAATCCCATGATCATTCCTCCTTCATTATTATTTCCGCAAGCGATTTTATGGTCGTGTTATATGTGCGGTCATCAACGCCTTTGGTCAGCAGCGTGCCCTGATTGAGATATTCAGCTGCTTTCGGGCAGTAAGGAATTGCGCCGGAAATACGTCCCATTGCGTTTTTCATAGCGGCTTCGTCCTGCTTGAAAACGCTGCTGAGTGACATCATTCGAACGAACTTGCGGTATGTATACTGTTCTGACTGCAATATCGGCTCCTGCGAACCGTCAAATACTAGACCGTTAGTATCGCAGGTGAGCAGCTCAATAACCACATCAGCGGTAATTATAGCCTTTGCCGTCAGTTTGCTCTGTGAAATATCAGACGTGCAGTCAACGATGATGTCCGTGTCAGACTGCTGTCTGAGCTGCATATACAGATCGTCAATACGCTCCTGTGATACGACTGCGTATGTATTGGCATTCTCGCGAATGTTGTAGGACAGTATTCCGACATGGTCTGTTGCCATGTAGATATTCTTGAGAATCATATCACGATCGAAATCGACGGAAGAAAGAGCCTTGCCCAGAGAGCCGGCGAACTTACTCTCAAGAGGAGCTGCAATAGGAAGAAGCGGTTTGGTAGTGTCAGCGCCGACAAGAATAATGTTGGTTCCCTTAGAAGCCATATACCTGGCAAGGGAAAGCGCCGTGGTTGTCTTGTAGCTTCCGGAGTTTCCGTATACAGCAATAATCTTATGCGCCATGAGCTGCTTCCTCACTTCCTGCAGGAGCGTTATTCTGATTTTTATTTTCGGGAATATTCATCGCCGGCTGAGCTTCCTCGGTATCAGCTTCAGATGTAGCTTCTTCTGTTTCATCAGCGCCGCCAGTAAGTAGGTCAAGCTGTGCTTTAAGGCACTTCTGCTTGTATTCTTCATCGCCGCGGCATACGAATATTGCATGAAGAGATGTGTTTTCGCATTCCGCTAATCTCAGCGCCTGTGCTCTGTCCTGCAGAATGATAGTCACAGTCGCATAGAGGGACTGATCCTCCTCGTCTTCCGCATTCGCATTAACTTCGCCGTCATTGTAAGTGTTATCGGAGCCTTTGTCCGAAGTGGTCGCAAGGACCTCTACATACTGGAGTTCCTCAAAAATCTGCGCCTTATCGTCCTCGTCAACGGAAACGATCTGGATAATGTCCCCCTGCTGAAGCTTGCCAGAAAGTCCGTTTGCAAGAGATTTAACTGTAACGGACATAGCGGTTTCGTTTGGCTTCAGCTGACGGAGCAGGCTGTCTGAGGTGTCTATTGTATCCGAGAGTTTCTTATCGTTGAAGCTGTCGCCGGCGAACATAGCAGTAACAGAATACTTGCCGATTATCTTTTTCGGGTCATTCTGCATATCTGCCGGCAGGTTCATAGAGCCTACTTCAACAGCTTCGAGCATAGAGCCGGTGATCTGAACTCCCTGCGGAATGTCCTGCTTCAACCTGATGATAGTTGTTTTGCTTGCGAGAATCGTGTTGAACAGCGGAGATATGCCGAAGCAAAGTCCGATTGCTGCTACGATCAGAATAATTCCGATAAGCGTGCGGTTTTTTAACATGAAATTAAAACCTCCTTAAAAATAATTGCTACCATTCCTGCTCCAGATAGAAAGGGAGCAAGCGGCAGCAATTTGTTATTCGTGATTTTTCCTGCTACAACGGCTACTGTGAGTGCAACGGTAAGTGAACAGTATTCGGTAAACGCTCCGAGAACCCAGCCGAAAGCCGCGCATAACTTTACATCTCCCATGCCGAAGCCATTGGTGAGAAAGTTGACTGCCATTAGCGGCAGAAAAAGTCCAAACAAGCCTACTATTCGTTCCACTGTTGGTGTGGTGCTTATGAATGGACTTGCAAGAATGAGTACTACGGGGGCGAAGTTCGATATTTCGTGGTAGCGTATATCCTGACGGGATATTCCGAAAAGATAAATTGCCACCAGCGAAAAAACAGTCACTTGATATCCCACGGCGCAGTGTAGATGTACTTGTAATGCTTCTGGGACTTGTGGAAATGTATTATATCAGATATCTGACCAACAACAGATATCCGAGTATACGGATCCTTGCGTACAGCCATCATGCTGCCAGCCGCACCAATCATCAGCGCAACTATCAGTGCAATGAGCTGCCCGGTAAAAATAAGCAGCAGCGCCCCGATCATTCCTGAGCCGAGTATTCCGACAAAGAACTGTCGCAGCTCTCTGCCACCGAAACCCGGAAAATATTCCTGGTCAATGGAAAGACCATACGGAATATACAGCTTATCCTCGTCCATGTGTGCCTCCTTAGTAACCGTTTCCGAGATATGATGTCAGAATTTCTTTTATCGGGAATATCAGCTGCGTAATTATCAGCATTACCACTGAATTTTTGATACGTTTTTTGTACCTGGCAGCTTCGTCTTCCTCATGCATGAGCTTGATAGCACAAAAGATGATTCTCATAATCAGTCCGGCTGAAATGATACCCTGCATACACAGGCTTAATGTGTTAAGAGTGTCCATGTGCCACCACCTACTTAGTAAACACGCTCTTAGCAAGCGAAGCAACATGAACTGTCTGGAATACGGTGTTTCCGATATGACCGTCGCCGCCAGTGGGAACTAGAAATTCTCTGAGTATCTTCGGCATAGAAATTGCTGAAATCATGCAGGCTATACCCCATATGATATTCTGAACCGAAATAATCGTTGCACCCAGCATAAGAGAAAGACCGATTTTGCAAAGCATTATCTGCACTATCGTAGTCACGAATGCTTTTACGAACTGGTTGATATATGCCCGGAATACACCTTTGTCATTATCAAGAAGCCCTACACAAGCAAGCGGAATGCCGACTCTCATAACCATCATCTCTACTCCCCGAGCCATGAATGAGAATAGAAGTATAAGGTAGCAAATCATGAAAATTAGCCCTGCTATTGCAGGGACTATGCCCATGCTGGTAATTGCAGTCACCCATTCTGTTGACATATCTCTTCCACCATCAATTGACGTCATGATCTGATTTGTTATATCACGACATATATCTACAAATATCCCATACAGCCATTGAAATATCAGTGCCGTTCCGACCGCGCGGACAAAATTTGTAAGAAGTAGGAATGGATCTGCATCAGGATCGCCATCCGTCCAGAGCACATAGATATCAAATGCTTTTTTCAGAAATTTCAGCACAATCAGACTTATGCCGACTCCATATGTAATCGGCATCATTAAACCAAAGAATTCAACTCCTGTAAATGATGATAGCGTCTGACCACAATCGAATACAATATCGTATAAGCTGGTAAGTAGTTCTGAAGAAAAAAACAATGAAACAATTCCAGTCAACAATGCTGTAATAAGTATAACGATTATAACTGCCATTTTAAATTACCTTTCACAAAAATAGGGCGCGGTTTGAGCCGCGCCCCGTTAGTGATATTTAGCACGAAATTAATTACCAGCATCGAACAGGCTTGTTACTTCTGTTGTTACCCTCGGCATGATTACGGTGTTGAACAGTACAACAAGACCTGCAAGGAGCAGTCCGCCGATTACAACGGCGATGATGATCTTGACAGCAGTATCAACGTATCCCTCACCGGTGGTGTCCAGCGCTCTTGCCTTGAGCACAAGTGCCTTTTCTCTTGCTGCTTCCTTTGCCTGGAATGCCTTGAAAATGAGCTTGTTTCTGATTGTCTTCATGTTAGAAATCCTCCTGTAAATTAAAATCTTTCGTCCACGTCGTCTTCTTCATAATCCTCAGCTGACGTGCTGGCTTCGGACTGTGTATCATCATGCGCCGCATTGGTCTGAAGCTCGTTCAGACGTTCTTTGTAAGCGCGAATGACCGCCTCTGATATTGCTGTTCTGAGCTCTGTGGTAAGAGGGAAGGCAATATCGTAATACTTGGTGTTTCCCTTATCGTCAACACCTTTCTGCTGGGGCATATTCACAAACATACCCTTTGAGCCGTTCATAAGGCTGAGATTGCGAACGACAAAGGCTCCGTCAATGGTAATGCTTGCAGTTGCAAGTCGATTACCATTGCTCGATAAAATGCGTATGCTCCTGGGTTCGCATGAAATATTCATGGTGTTTCCTCCGTAAGAAGTTTTGCTGAAAGGAATTACCAAAGCTAGGGCGGAAATCCCGATGTGTAATCTGGGGTCATGTTACCTCTCCTTACTGGTAGTAGCTTACGAGTACCTTGATGAGAGCCGAAGCCACTACAGCAATTACTATGGAAACAACCGCAACAATAATGCGCTGTTTCCACTTTTTCTGATCCATTTCGTCTGCTGCGCCATGGCGTACAGCAAAGTAAATCACGCAGGCTGTACCAGCAATTGGAGCGACTACCAGCAACACATTGGAGAGATCATTGAGCAGTGCTTTTGTTCCCGTCACCGCTTTTGATGATGCAAGTTCGCCGCCTTCTGCATTGGCTGTTATAGCCAGCATAACAGATGTCGCCATTGCCGTGATCATTGATATGATCCTTTTGAGCTTTTTCATTTATTTCACCCCTTTCTGAAGTATGGTGGTTTGTTATGTAAACCAGGTTCGGAAAATCTTGACGAGGCAGCCTGCATGGGAGCAGCTGTCTGCAAGATTTCCTCCCAGGGTTTCCAAAGAATTTGTTCGGTAAATGCTACACCACGTTCCGGACGAAGTTTTTCGTCAAGATCGATGAGCTTGGTGTTATGCGACTTATCGCCCATACCCAGCATGATATTAAACATCCACTGTGAAATATCCGGCGACTTCATGACTACCGGCTTATAAATTGACGTAACTATCTGATAAGGTCGCTGGATTAATGCAACCTCATCGGGAAAAAGCAAACTGCGTTCAGAAAGCTGTATATTGGTAGAGCTTGACGGTGCAGCATATTTCTGAGTCGTTCCGCCCAGAGAATAGGTCGAAGTGGTGTATTTACCCAGTCTGTCGGATATTTCCTTGTTCGTTGAGTTATCCTGCGAATGCAGGTAGATCCAGAAATGACAGTTGGACTGAATGATCTTTGCGACTTCCTGTCCGTATTTGTCTATGAGCTGATTAAAATCCTGAATGAACAGGTTCCAGCGTATTCCATAGCCACCGCCTACGGTCATTTTTGACTGGATATCCGGAATAGCAGTAAAGTTGCCGAACTCATCAAGTATGAAATTCACACGGTTGGGAAGTCGATTTCCTCGTGTTTTCGCATAGGTTACAAGCTGTTCATACTGCTGTGCCACAAGAAGCGACACAATAGGATAATAGGTGGTTTTCTGGTCAGGAAGCAAATAAAAAAGAGCCTGCTTTGTTTTAGCCCCCATATCCTCAAGGGAAAACTCAGACTCTTTAGTTATGTTATACATATCGTTAGTTATATACAGTCGCAGCGTGGTCAGCGCCGATGTAAAGAATGATCCGCCCATTTTGTCCGGAGCTATCTTGGCAATCGCCATAAGGCTTTTTGCCGGGTGACTATCCGGCAGCTTGTTCATGTATGCGTCAATCGGCATGACCTTATTTACGGTCTTGCACATATTAGCGATGAAGTTGTATACGTTTGTGAGGTTTTGGTATTCGGGGTGGTCCTTATTATCGTAAACCACGCACATTACCGCGGCGGCGATGACAGCACACTCACCGTTGGTCCAGATTGGTTCGGTGTGGTCATTCTTCTCTACAAGGAATGTTACGAAGTCCCACATAGATCTCTGTGCAGCGTCAAGATTACCTTTATTCACATCATCAATGATTATCTGTAGTGGATTATAGTGAGTAGATTTTTGTGGGGAATTGAAATCAACTACACGAACGGTGTATCCCAGGCTTTCCAGGTAACAGTGCGTGTAATGATATAACTCGCCTTTGGGGTCATTTACAACAAGTCCTTCGCCGGCTAAAGCTATGGTGCATATTGATTGCAATACAAGGCAGCGTGATTTACCGCTGCGCGTCGCGCCGATTGTCAGCGTATGTATATCATCGGTAATGCACGGCAAGCATTCGGTATCCCCGGACATTTCCCTTGCAAGGACAATTCCGCCGCTTTTGCAAAGTGTCTTGTCCAATTTCGGAGGGGTATATTCTTCGCCGTTTTCAATAGCGTCATACCGTTCCTTGCCTAAAGCCACCAGTTTTGAAACTAGGGGATTCATAGGCGATATTTTGATATAATCAAATACCTCCTTTTTTTCTTTTTCGGACATGAACCATGTAGTGCCGTGCTGTCCCTGACCATACGGGACAGGGATGGAAAGGTTATCTGTCACGGCGTATGTGTCTGCCTGGTATGTACGTTTTGCACAGACAAAATACACAATGCATATCAACACCACAAGTGCTTCAAGCAGGAGGAACAACTGACCGAGTTTATCCTGCGTGAAGATATTCCCGATGAGCGCACCCGGATCCGTAAGTTGTGTGGTCAGCCTGCCGTACACTATCATATCATTCAGAGCGTTAGAAAACAGAACTGATATGATGGTACCGGAAACGAAAAGAAAAATGCATACAGGAATTCGGTACATTATGCTGTTATTTTTCAATTTATCACACTCCTTACAGCCTTATTCCCTTGAATGTATATATTGATAACACATCAACATTCCACTCATAAAGAACATCGCCGCCGTACATTGAATTGTAACCGGCGGCGGGATAGTATTCGGTCTGGCAGGTGCTCAGGCACAATACCAGAACCAGTAACACCAGCAGTATTTTTTCTTTCATAGGCTCAGCCCATCATCTGGGACAAGCCCCTCGTCCTCAATTCGATTGTGATGGTCTATCTCAGACTTGATGTCGGCTGACTTATCTCTGATAGAATTGCTATCGCCATAGACAAGACCGCTGTTGCGCAGCTTCGATTCTGTTTCCGTTAGGCTTTCCTCCACGCGCTGAGCTGCATGGGCAAGCATTTCAAGCTGTTCAGAGTTACCGAAAACAGAAAATCTGCTGTCATATTTGCCGCTGAACGAACTGCTGAGGTATTCAGTAATTTCCGCATTGACAATCTCATTGTTGCCGAACAGTTCGTTGGCAACGATATCCTTGACGCGGTCTATGCCGTATTCATCGGCAAGTGATTTCATGAACTTCTCTGCGGCTTCCGTATTGACGCAGGTGGTACGGATACTGTCGCTTATCTTCTTTGCACATTTTGCAGTTGCGTTGTCGCTGATTCGCTGTAATCTGTCTGCTTCACGTTTAAGGATAGATACTGCGTTGACCGAAATAAGTGTTTCATGTGCAAGCACCTCGTCCAGTTTATAATCCTCGGACAGATTCAGATGACCGTTAATGCACTGGAGCAGATCAACAGCCCCCACTCCGTGCTTGTTGAGTTCTGCGTTCTTGGCGGAATACTCTACACCAAGCGTCGTATTTACACTCAAAGGGTTCTGAGCACAGCGATTGGCAAACTCTTCTTTTGCCTGTTCAAGCGAGAGCTGAGTGGCAAGCTCCCCGTAATTCCTGTAGCTGTTTTTGGTATCAAACGCCCTAACGTAAAAGCTGAATATCGAAACATTCCCTTTGGTTATCATTTTTGGACCACCTTTCACCGTTCCATTTCGTCGGTATCTTCGATTGAGTAATCCTTGTCCTCGTTCTCGCTCATGTATTCAAGGTATTCTGCGATATCACGCGGCAACGCCTTAACGCTTCCGTTTCCGTTGAGCATGAGGTTGCACTCGGCAGCGGCACGGGACATATTCAGGAAACTCTCCACATCTTCGCTGAGGGTTTTTCCGGTGATGAAGCTCTGAGAGCCACTTGCGGTATTGAGGGAGATATCGAGATATATTCCTTCGCTTCCGCCGTATGAAACGTTGCAGGTGAAATCACGCCAGTTTTCCGGAATGATTTCGGGCGGCTGCGTTGAAATTATGAAACACTCATCAGGGAGCATTCCGACATATTCAAGGTGGTCTTTCAGCTGGTCGAATATCTCCTGCTTGCTTGCCTGTCCGACTGCACGGCACCTTCCGGGCTTATCCGGAATTGATTCGTACTTGTCGATATCAATGGTCTTCAGCTTGCCTGTGTCTGTTATGCCGTGTTTTATATTCATAATAGTCCTCCTTCAGATACAAAAAGGCACAGCATAATAAATTACACTGTGCCTTATGTTATTTAGTTTTTAGGTGCCTCACCGTGAGGCAGGTATGTGTGTAAGGTAAATGCTAAAACTTAATCCGCCAACCTGCAAGACCGACTGCATTTTTGATTTTCTCCGTAATTTGTGGGGCAAAGCAGCAATGTTCAAACATAAAAGCCTGATACCATGATATATCTGCTGTTTTTGCGAATGCCCTTAACGACAGTGAATTGAGCACACGATGGTTCTTTACGCAGCGGACAAGCTGTTCAAGAGTGAGCGTCCTATCAGAAAGATATTCGTCATTGCTTGGAGCATATGCATAATTAAGCTGTACATTGCTATCTCCGTTTTCAAGCTGCCATTGTATCCGTTTTACAGAATACAGAACAGCAAATCTCCAGTCTGTCACCGCACTGAGCATCTCATTTGTGTGCGCGTTGTACCATTTCTTGCCGTCAGTAGTGAGATGAGGGTACAAATCGCGAAACGAAATGACTGAAGCATATGCCTTGCCTGTTGCGAGATAAACCGTCGCAGCACAGTGGTGATTTCCCTGGGTGACATAAGCTGCGTCTATCTCAGGGAAATAGTCTATATGAAACCTTTCGGAATAAATAAACCCATTAGCCCTTACATCTGATATAGCTCTAACGAATCTTTGTGCGCTCCAGACAGACACCGCTGTAGGAGTTTCGGAAAAAGAGATTTCCGCCATGCGTTTCCTGCTGCGGTATTCTATGGCGTTTCCTGATTTATCAAAGCATTGTATCGGCAGGCAATTCAGCTTCAGATTATCGCTTTCATTGTGAAGCGCTTTTGCGTGTGAGAAAGCCACCCACTCGTTTCTGATTATTTCGGCGGCAAAATCAAGCATATCCAATTTTGCTTCAACGGTATCAGCTTCCCGCAGCCAGGAGTTGATCACCTCTGCAAAATCTGTATAGCTCGCTAGATCTTGCTTAATCATCAATCACACCCTTTCAAGCAGTGATATTACGGATAGATATATGGCAGAGCAGCTGAAATCGCTTATCGCAAAGAAGTTTTCCACCTTGTGCAGCACAATGATATAGTCACCTTTGCGCAGACAGTCCATTGCTTCCATCAAATCGTCCAGTTCCATCGTTGGATTCATCGACTGGACATAGCCAAACGGCTGCGGCTGAAATTCACGAAGTTTATCGCGTATTCTCAGCAATTCCGCTTTGGCTGCCGCCTGGGTATTGATGTGATGATCTATGACAATTCCGATTAGCTTTTCATTGTGTTCTGTCAGCATTGCTTATCTCCTATTATATTCACTGTTTGTATGAATGTCAAGTTTTGCGTTCATACTCCCCTTGATACAAAAAGGCACAGCATAATAAAATTACACTGTGCCTTATGGTATTTAGTTTTTAGGTGCCTCACCGTGAGGCAGGTATATGTTCAAGCAGATCAAGGCTTAACCGGCGCAATGTGCCAATCATCGTAAACATTGCCCTTGATGTAAATCTGATCGGTAAGCCTTACCGAGAGCTGACCGGCTGGGCACCAGACGTCGAACACCTCAACATACACGGTGTAGTTTTTCTTGTCCGGGAACCATATCGGCGTAAAGTGAACCCTGTCATTGTAGGTCGAGTATTTGTTCTTCTTGAAAACGAAGCTGCCGTTGACCTTTTCCAGCAAACGATTATAAAGAGCCGTGCTGTGACGATTGTAGTTGAATTCTGGGAACAGCACATTCGCTGTCTGGCTTCCGGTGCAATACTGTGTATCTCCAGAAATATGGGTATCCACACTTATCTGTATTCCATAACCGGATTTCATAGTATATTTGCCACTTGACTCGCTATATATTGCAGTTTTGCAATAATCAGACGGTGAAATTGTAACGTCAGCTGAAGCCGAAACCGAGAACGTTTTCTTCTCAAGATGAATACTGGAAGTTGATATATACACCGCTCCAGCATAAAAATCGCCTGATAATCTTTTGGAACCTTCTGAAGCAAAATATCGGTTATCTACACCCCATTTAGTTATGGTCAATTCTTCTCGTTCAAAAACTGAACCAACATACGGGTAATCATCGTTGTTATACAACGGTCCGCCTGTAATGATGACATAGCTTCTGTTTTCAGTATCCTCATCCTGTGACCAATTCGCAGCGCACGTCCATGTGTACCAGCTCAGTTCCTCAGTGCTGTCATCAGCAGATACATATTTTGATATCTTATCCTGAACAGCCGACATTGAATAGACTTTCTGCCACGAAGGTCGTTTATCTGAAACTTTAGGATCAGGGGGAGTTATTTCTTCGACCTTTGAAATATCCGCTTCAATAACCAGCGTTTCACACAGATTTCCTTCTTCATCAACTAACAGCAAATTACTGTTGTTTGATTTGAGGGTTATGGTAACGCTCTGCTCTTTTGACGGGGTGCGCCACTGAAACCAGCTCATTGCTTCATCATCTGCCGGACAATTAACATCAATTACTCCAGTTTTGATTGTGCTTCTACCCTTGGTTTTTACTGTGTACGAAACTTTTCCGCTATATTCTGAGCCTATATTGATGAGCTGACCATTTTTATACGTTCCGAGTTTTTTATATGGTGCAACACGAGGATATTGGCCATTTTCATCAGGGACATATTCTGGGTTATCAACAAAAACCTTGACTTCACTATCCTCGGTGCAATACCCGGTTACCAATCTGTTAGAAGTATAACCATAATGATATATTGGAGGCCCATCACGATAATAATCAACTCTATAAACCTCTTTACAGGATTCATCAAGGCTTTCACGGATTTTGGGAAGTTGATTGCTACTATTTCTGATACTGAATGTTGATTCACCAACAAATGGCGTTTCACCAATATTTCTTACATTAAATGAAGTATATACATCTGTGTCAGTATGATATTCAGCAACGGAAGTTCCTTCTATATCATCGTCATCATCTGTATCCCCTGTAAGAACACCTATTCCCATGCAGCGGATTATGCAGGTGTCGCTGTTGTAATTAGGATTGCCATTGTAGTAATCGCTATTGGAAGGCGAATAAACAGGAACACCAAGGTCTTTGTTTTCCAGAAATGCAGAACGCGGCAGATTTGAGTGTGTCAGAGGTCCTAGCAAAGCGCGGAGATTATTTGTGCTGTTCCACCCCGCATCAAAATAATTCTTCATGTATTTATTAAGTAAACCGCACTCCGTCGCGCTCATTGCCCGGTTTTGTCCATTGTAGCGGAAATAGGCTACCGGCTCAAAGGCAATTTTGTATTTGCCCTGAACAATATCCTCGTACGTAAGACCACCACCCAGCAAGCTTGACAGGTGAACAAGGAATTCTTTACTCCCGAGCAGATTTTTTATGGCTTCAAGATGACTGGTGTTATTTACAGATACAATATCTATATTAGCCAAATCGGATATGTACTGTGATTTATACCCTCCGATTTGTGACTTGCTGAGAACAGTATTATTGAACCTAGCCATGTCAGATTCTGATATGCTGTTATATGTACTGCCTACATAGCTTAACCATGTCGTTTTAGCTATGAGTTCGTTGCCGTCCGAAAAATATTGCATATCTGACGCAGCAGATATATTTGCATTGCCGGTAATGTCTATGGTATTAAACACTTTGGCATTAGTCTGAGCATTATACACGGTGACACGAAGTCCCTCGGTGTCATTTAGCGGTAAACCGCCATCAGTATATACGCCCCAGTAATTGTTAGATGTTCCACCTTGGAATCCTGTACCGTTTTGATTTCCGAGATTTAATCCAGCAAACGCTGTTGTAGAACTGAATGCCAGAAGCAATAACACAGAAACAAACCGTGCTATTATTCTATTATGTTTCAAATGAATCCTCCTGTTCACAAAAGAATAAACAGGTGCCTCACCGTGAGACACCTGTTTTTGTGGTTGTTTATATTTTAGTGAAGTATTATTTCATCTCCACCTTCGACTTCAAAAGTGGGAAACTCCTGAACGATGGTTTTTCCGCCATTATTATAAGGCACCCATCTGAAGAAGAGCGAACCATCATACTGATATGTCTGACCAGTACTGTCCGTGAACTTGTCACCATTCTGAGGATTAGCAGGAAAGCCGTTTTCATCAGTTTTGATTTCAGCCGGCTCAGTCTGCTTTGCAGGCTTTGTGGTGGTCGTGGCTGCGGTTGTGTACTGCGGCTCTGCTGTTACCTTCGGAAGATCGGTGCGTACTGTCTGAGCAGGTGTAGTTACCTGCGGCTTGTCGGTCGTGATAGTGACAGCCGGCTGTGTTGCCCTGGTTGTAGCCGATGTGGTTTCAGGAACAGCAGTTTCTTCTTTCGGTATGTCAGGCTCGCTGATTTCTTCGGGTTCTGCAGTAGGCTCGTCGGTATCGTAGCGGATATCAACTGTGTATCTGTTATCCATATTCTGTCCCTCGCCGCCAATGAGCGTAAGGTCAATATCCTGTGCCTTGTTGGAGCAGCCACCGATGAACAATGCTGTTGCAGAGATTATCATTGCAGCGGTCATGAGCTTGAGTGTAGTGCGTTTCATATTTAGATCCTCCTTAGTGTAGGCTATATTTCTTCTTGATTATATTATATCACAGAAACAAGCCTTTGTCAATTAGTTTGTAGATAAAACTTTCCACAAACCTATCCAACGCCTTTTGTGCATATTGACGAATTAAAGATGTCAATTTGTTTTTCAGCACTCGGGCAATAAAAACAGGCGCACTGTTACGTACGCCTGAGTTTATTTTTAGGGGTGCCTCACCGTGAGGCAGGGGGTAAGAGTGAATCACCATATAAAGAGGTGCCTCATGGTGAGGCAGCATTACATATCAGGAGTGAGATCTTCGTCCTCATCATTGTCCTGCTGTTCGGTGAAATCTATACCATCGATACAGTGTTCATAGACAAATTCTTTTGCTTGTTCAAGGGTATCATTAGTATAGTAGTCACAGAGGATTTCATTAAATTTTTCAAGGCACTCATTTGGAACAGAAATTATTCCGCAGCCATTTTCAATCATGATCTTATTTGCCGCAAGCATTGAGTTCCTTTTATTGCCGTCCCAGAAAAGCTGAGATTTCATTCCCCAAAGCATTATTTCAATGCTTCGTTCAGTCGGATCGGGTATAGTTAGCAATCTCTGAATAGCAGACTGCACTTCGTCAGCTTTAGGTATAGGGGGGACATAAGAGGTTCCCGAAATGAAAACATTACCTGTTCGGAGTTTACCCCACATTAACGCTTCATCTCTTGCAACCTCAGAATGCAGATTACAAAGAAAATCCAGATTCATTGGCTTGCCGATACTGTCGAACACATACTGCCATGCGTGTTTAAGATTGGTGATTTTCAAGATGTCTTCAACATCAACGCCGTTGACTCTTGATTTTTCTATGATAGCATAAGTCTGTGGAAAAGTAACGTTTATGCCCTCAAGCCGTGCCGACTTCCAGATATAATCTACAATGTTACGCTTCGCCACAAATATGTTCTGCTCGACTGTCATGTAAAACTTTGGTTTATATTCCACTGAATCACTCCTTTCAATAATCATATTGTAAACAATTTTTGATGGTTTGTCAAGTAATAGAATATAATAAAAGCTGGTTTATTTCTATGAACCATCTTAGATGTTTTGGAGGTGCCTCACCGCGAGGCAGGGGGTAAGAGTGAATCACCATATAAAGAGGTGCCTCATGGTGAGGCAGCTGACTATTTATGCCGTGTGCTTTTCAGCAAGCTTTTTAACCTCATCAAGGGTAAGTCCGGTAGCTTCAGCAATCTGTTCAAGCGGAACAGAACCAAGCTGTATAAATCTCAACGCAATTTCGCGGTTACGCTCTGCTGTAACCTCTGCTGCTGTTTTATCACGCAATTCTTCCATAATCTTGCACATATTATTAGCACCCTCCTTGTCTTCCTTGAAAAACTTTGCTCGTTCTGCAAGAATATTATAGTTCATTTTGGCAGGATCCGTGCAGAAGAAATCCTGCATAAGCTTTCCAATAGAGCTTGAATCTCTGCATTCACCGTTGACATATATTATATGAGAATGGTCCTCAAACGATACGTTATTTTTCTGCTTGACCGTTCGCTCTATTGTGTAAACAGGAGCTCCGCCGCCGAGGACATCGTTCTGCGTTATGAATATAACGTAATTATCGGGAAGCTTGTCCCAATCATCGCCGGGCAGGATCAGGTTTGCATCCATCAGCGCACTGTTGTATCGGACGCGTTTCGGAGCAGCTCCGCCATTGTCCCTCTGCACTTCGATGTTATAATCCTTGTTGCTGCTGTCAACCGCATAAATGTCCAGCCGTATCGAACGCCCCTGAAGATTTTTTATGCTGTACTGTGAAACTACTTTTTCCACCGTCAAATCTTTTTCAAGAATTATTTTCAGCAGAAGTTCCACGCACTTTTTATCCTCAAAGACCTTTGCCATAAAGGTATCGTCCATAAGCACGAACCGATGTATTCGGTCAAGATAATCGGCACGAACCTCAGGCGGAAGCTTGTCCATTATGTATTCTTTGTGCATTGGTATTTCTCCTTTGCTCCTTAGCCTAATTATAGCATATCATGTTCAAAAAATCAAGTGGTGTTTTAGGTGCCTCACCGTGAGACAGCTCATATTTTCACAAAGTCATACCGTGCAAATCCTTTTTCGGATATAACAGAACAAATCCCTCCGTGTCTGCATTGGCAAACCGATATTCGTTTACATTTATCACAGCAGCGAATCACCTGCGGACTCTTTCTGACGCATTCTCTGGCAAGTCTGTAATCCCTGCTGCCAAGCAGCGGTTTCAGTTCGCGGAGCGTACGGTTCTTTAGTTCCTTGACCGGGCAGAGCAGTTTGATCTGCCCGTTGGTTATAGCCTTTTCCATAACGTGTTTGTAATGTGTTGTCACTCTGTAATGAACACCAGGCTGAAGCATATCAAAAAGCTCGTTGAAATCTGATTCAAAAAGGCGTCCATATTCTGCTATCTGTTCGCGTATAGGCATATCCCTGTATTTTTCGCGTATTTCTTCAACCACGCTTTTGATGCGTATCCTCTGACTGATTTTTGTATATTTGCCAAACCAGTTGCAAACGCACAAAAAATTCGTAATATTATATGTGTGATTCGCGAGATAGCACAAGCATAACATACCCACTCCTGCTAAAAAAGCAAAAAAGTATGAAATTACATAGAGTACTGCACTCATATCTTTTCCTCTAATTTTTTTACGATAGATATTAAGGTTAACATTCCAGGAAAAATTAACAAGACAAGAGGAATCCCCAGAAACTGATTATCAAGCACAATCATTAGTCCATTGTAAGGGACGAACATTGCAATCATTGTTAATAACACAATCGTATAGATAATGAAATTCATATCCAGGTTTGGCTTTAGCTGCAGCGCTTGAATCGCCAAGTTAATTCTTTCGTCTGGAGCAAATGTTCCGTGTTTTAGTTCCTGCCTTGCCTCGTACATCTTTATACGCCTTAGGATGAAAAAAGTTGGCTGCGTGTACATGATACATAATACCACAAAGGAGTAGAATTGTAAACCCCCGCCGAGCAGAATCAGTCCTGCTATTGCCGCGCCGCCGATAATCAGTGAGATTGAATAATGAAGAAAAAAGATACGTGTGAGCCTAAGCTCACGCAGTTTTTTGAAACAGTATATCATTTCGCCCTCCAAATAAACAGGTGCCTCACCGTGAGGCAGTGCCTGAATTGTACCATCCAAGTGTGAGGTGCCTCACATTTCAGCAGTATTCTCTTTATCCTGCTTTTTAAGGATAAGCTCTCGTATTTGCTCTTTGCTGAGGTCGCCATGACCGAATACCGCCGAAGAGCATTCCGATATTGCTGCGCGGCTGCTTTCCAGATTTTCTGACAGCAAACGTCCGACAGAACCAACCAGTTTTACAACGCAGCCATGCTCCCATGAAGCACGATTATCAAGATAATTTTGTGCATATTCGTTTCCGGAGTTAGCAGCTCCCGTCAGATATTCAGTGCCTGCTGCCGTATCTCTTTCAGTTCCCAGACCATTGCACAGCATTTTGCCAACTACAAATTCTGAAAGATGATTACCTTCGTCGGCGGCTTTTTTCAGCCACTTGAATGCTTCTTCGTAATCTATATCCGTTCCATAGCCGTCATAAAACATTCTGCCTATCCGGTAGTGAACATATGCCTTTTGTCTGGTTCGCGGTTCAATCTCCAGAAAGCCGTTCAGTGCTTCACGGTAGATATCAAAAGCGTTACCCTGACACAGATTTCTGCGGCAGAGGTCTGCAATTTCATACTTGGCAAGGATATTTCCTTTGTCGTCTTCTTTGGAGAATAATTCCAGTGCTCTGTCGTAATCCTTATCCTTTACAGCATTTCTGGCTTCTCTTATTGCAAATGAGCTGATATACAGCTTTCGTGATACAGGTGCCTCACCGTGAGGCAGGTCATTATTGGGACCAGGCGTAGGATCTCTATCAATGTTCTGGTCTGAATCAGGCTCATCATTGAAAAACAGAGGTGCCTCATCGTGAGGCAGCTCTGTATCATTGTGAGCCTGGAACGAGCTATCAGGCGAAGTGTTCCAGTGTCCGGCTTTCTGCTCTTTCATTATTAGCTTTAATATTGCGTTACCAATGGAGCTTTCGATTTCGTCATTGATTTTACCCATGAATGTAGCTAATTGCAGCTTGCCGTAATTGGTTTCATCGCTATGAAGCATTTCGTTATACAACCGACGAAGCTCGCATATTTCTTCATAGGTTGACCTGAAATCGGGATTGTTATCTATGATGAAATGGGATAATATATCAATCTCTTTCTTGACTTCGGCTGACATATATTTATATGCAGTGCGTCCCTTTTTAGGAATTATGTCATGGATATGCTCTATCCCAGCGATAATTTTTCGCGAGTAAACATCTGATGGAGCACCAGCAAGCGTACTAGCAGTGTAATCAGCAATGTCGCTTCGAAGTTTCCTTATCAGCTTATCTTCATTATTGTGGAGAGCAATGAACTGATCGTGATACGTGCTCCTTATTGCGTCAATTCGTATCTTGTCGCAAATAAGAGGATCAACTTTGTTTATCAGAACCTGCTGTTGTATATCCCACCACATAATATGTACATGAGGCTGTCCCTCTTTAAGGTGAACTGCGGCAAGATATTCAATATTTTCAATCTTCATATTCATGCCGTTTGCTATGTCGCTAATGTGATACTTAACCCAGTTTTCCCAATCGTCCAGAGTGTTCAATCCAGCTTCAGCTGCACTTTCGGGAGTAAAGGAGAATATGCTATGAAATACATTCCGATGTGGTGTAGAAATTTTACGAACATATTTCTGCATTTCGACCGTGCTGTAACTATCAGAGAATTTCCCGTTGATTACTCCAAAAAGACCATTTTCCGGTTCAGTAAACATTTCCTCCGAAGCACTGTCTATATCCTCATCGTACTTAGCTTTTTCTTGATTCTTGCTCTGAACATCATAAGTAATAAGCTCGTCGGTTTCGGCATTCTTAACTTTTTTGTCAATGAGTTTCGCAACGTGCTCCCGTTCACCCATGTATTTAACAAGATTAGTTTCGTGAGATGTTTTTAGGACGTGCTCACGCTCACCGATATACTTGACATAATGAGAGTTGCGGGATGCGGAGAATTTGCGCCCGTTATCACCAACGTGTTGTTGCTTGTAAATTATCTTTGGCATGATATCATCTCACTTCCTTTAGGTGTCTCACGGTGAGGCACCTATAATAGACCGCAGCAGACTGACGCGACGGTCAAGGCGCTGCTTTTTCTGGGTTAATCAAAAGGGAACAATATTCTGCGAAAAAGACAAAAATAAGTTGTCAGCGCTCCAAGGGAACCAACAAGCATTACAAATGGGCGAAGGTAATTTGCCATTTCAATAAGAGTAGAAAATGGCTCTATTCCTACTTCTGATTCATTTATAAACGATTCTAGGATTGTAGGAAGAAAATTCCCCAAAAGTGCAAAGGCTGCAAATCCCAGACCAATCAAAGAAATTTTAACTATGTTTTCTGAAGGTGCAAATTCATGTCTTTTCATAGACCTTTTTTTCTTTTTTGCAGCTTTCAGAAATTCGGTCATGAATTTCTCTTGTGTATCGTCGTCTGCATTCTCTATTCCCTCAAGCAGTTCATTCATACAAACATTGAGGTCTGGCTTTGCAACGACAGCGGGAGCATTTTCAGCATGGACGACAGATACATCAATGTCAGCCGACTGATTCGGAGCAGCAGGTTCGTAAGCTATGTGCTCTGGAGTATAGCTAGGCAGCTTTTCAGACGCTGTGGTAAGTACGCTGCGCTGAATGCTTTCTTCTTCGTCCATCAGATGGGTAGGAGTGTATTCACGTCCTTGAAACGGTTTTGTAAGATTAACAGCCATATAGATTTGTTCCTTTCAGCATTATTAGGTGCCTCACCGTGATGCAGCAGCCTGTTTATTAGTAGGAATCCATGACTAATCTTTTATGCATGGATAATATCGTGTGTATGCAGTTAAATGAATCAAAAGTAAACGTCGTACAGAACGTGCATGAGGAAAAGATAGAATATCGTTTTCCAACAGCTCAATAAGCTGATTGAATTCAGGTATAGTTTTGATTCTCTTAAAAGTTTCTAAATAAATGCACGAACTGAATACCCGAATTTGAGGAGGGATATCTTTGATTTTGATATCTAAAGAATCAAAATAAAGCTCCTCGTATTTTTGACACAATGCATATTGGGATTCTTTTCGTTTATTAACCGAATACATATTTATTTCTTCACTCTTTCAATAATTTTTGTTTAGGTGCCTCACCGTGATGCACCTGTTCATTTTATTTATCGCTCGGGGTATCCAAATCAGCATTGAGCCATTCATGAGCTTCCGCAAGATACTCGGCGTCAGACTTGGGTTTAGTTCGAGTTATGCGGCAAGATTGTCGGAGTGCGTTGGCAAGTATTTCTTCTGGGGTAGCCTGGTCAATGTAGTTCTCGGCGAGGACTGCCACATTACACTGTAATGCTGCGGACGATACCCTAGTGGCAACTGCCTGCATTTTTATCAGTCGTTCCATATACGGCTTTATTACTATCGGCAGGACGGTTTCGATTTCCTCGCGAATGTATTTTCGGATTTCAGTCTGGTGTTGCTCATAGCTTTCGATGGATAATCCGTTTTCGATAAACTGTCTGATTGCCTGAGATGTAGTTATCCTTTTCTTGGACGAATACACATCAAGTGCTTCCGCCATGTCCTGTGGGAGGACAACCGAGCGTTCTGGATTTCTTCTTGCCATTGTATCTCCTTTCACAATACCATATTTTAGGTGACACTAAAGTGAGTGTTACAGATTTCACGGTACACCACCGGCAACGCCTTTGGCGTTGCGCTGTTAAGTAGTGCGGTACACCGCACTATTCCTGCCGCACGGAGTGCGGACGCCGCCTGCGGCGGCGCGATTACCGAAAAAAGAATTTTTTCGGCGCTGCCTCACCGTGAGGCACTCATTCTGCTGGATTATGGTGCATCACGGTGAGGCACCTGCATACTACATTTCCGGTTCGTATTCATCATCAGCGTCTTCATTGCTGCTTTCCTCGGCGATATCTTCACGGGCTTCATTTGCCCATTCAGGTATGTGTTCCTCACGCATTGCACCGAGGAAACAATCATTGGTGAGGGAAGCTTCTTCACGTTCGTAAAGGAATATTCCGTTTATCTCGCTTCCGTAATCCTCGGGGTTGCAGCCAGGTCCCTCCTGCGCAAGGAAAAGCTGATTCTCCGGAATAACGTCACGGGAGTTGATGTGTTCGGGGCGAACAATCATTATTCTTCCGGTAAAGTCGGAAATACTGCCCTTGTCAACATAGATATCGCCATACAGATATTTATCTGTAATTTCTTTGATTTCATCTTCGTGATCCTCTATGTATCCTTGCATATCTTCATCATAGCCGTACCCGAAATCATCACGATACTTTTCAGCCATATCTGTGATTATGCTTTCCATGCCTGACCAATCCGGAAGAACGCCGCGTTCGCTAAGCAGTTCTTTAAAGCGTCCCTCGACATTCTGCTGCTCGACCATGTTCCATACGCCGTTGCGTTCCTCGTCGGTTAGTTCAAATTGCATATTCTGACCGTTGACGGTTCGAATGATCGAGCCTATTTTCGGCGTAGGCTCTTCAAAGCGGGTGTGCTGATTTACGTCAGAGAGTGCACGGGAATACAGATCGTGATATTCGGAAAGAAGATTGCTTTGTGAATCATTCGATGTGAAATAGTGTCCCTGTATCGTTGATAGACCGCCGTCATGATTGCCGTTGTACCATGTAGCATAATAGCTCGGCATATTCTTGTTCTGACCGAGGAGAAATTCAGCGTAAGGGGTTTTAACCGTCTGAATTATGCGGTAGCCTTCGACCTCACGCTCTTTACTCCTGTTCATTTCCATGAAAGTGAACCTTACTTCCTCTGCCACGTTATCAAGAAGAACCGGATGAGCACTTTCCAGCGTCCGGTCAGCTATTCTTCTGAGCTCTTCTGCATTGGGATAATTAACGAGGTATTTTTTTGCCCATTCCTTATTAGCGATATCAACGCGTCCGTCATTTTTAAGGCTATCAACTCGGAGCGCAAGCATAAGCATTGTTCGCTCAAAGCCATATTTTTCGGTAACTTCTGCGGTGATTGTCTTGACGTCAAGATATTTAGTAGTGAAATTGAAATTTACGGCAATAGAATGGCGTATAAATGCTCCGCATTTATCACACAACTCCAGGCTCTGAAGATACTGTTCGCGCTCACCATTCTTTTTGGCGTATTCAAGATTGTTCTTGTAAATTTCCATTGTAAATTCCTTTCCATTAATTGTAAATTCCTTTCCATTATAAGTGTCATTTCAACAAACTAACAGTTCATCCTATCTCCATTTCACATTCATCGTCCAGCTGTTCCTCCTGAGCGATTTGAACGTGAAACGTTGAAAGATATTCTCCGGTATAGGCGTAGAGTTCATTTTCTCCGGGAAGACAGAGCTGATTGGATTCGATGCAGCGGAAAATATCAGCGTTCTTACCGGTAGTGTTTGCCCTGATAAAATCCGCATATGAAAATTCATCGTTATAGCCCATTTCGGGAATCGAGGATATATCCTGTGCAATGTCACTCAGAGTGTTTCCGGGAGGAAGAATTCCAACTGGCTGAAAATGAAAGCCATGATACGAGAAATACGAATTGCTGTCACTGCTGACATATTCACGAACACTCATTCCTTCGGGCTCAACCTACCGGAACTGCTGGAGATCCTCGTTCCAGTCCTTGCCGTGAGTCGGATAACATATATGTACCTTGAGCTGGCGATCAGGAAAATCGTGCAGGAGCTTTTCCTTGGAAGCTGCTGCACCATTACGTCCGCCTTCATCGTTGTCAAAAGAAAACCACACCGATGATATTTCGGGGTGGTTCTCCATGTATTTCTTTATGCTTTCATAGCTTCCGCAGCCGTTAGTGCTCAGACGGTGGTCTGCTGTCCAATCCTTACCGAGCAGCTTTGAAAAGGTAGCATGGGACATTGCGTCAATGGGACTTTCAAAGAGCCTCAGAACATTACTCTTTCCGTTCATTGCAAAGGTGTATGCCTTATCTCCTCCGGATACCTCGCCGCGAAATTGAACCTGTGTCGTGCCTCTCTGAGCGCAGGAGCGGATATTACCTTTTTCATCACGCCCGAAGAAAAGGCAGTTGTGATGTGTGCTGTCCTCAGCAATCATCTTGCGCTGCAGCATACCCTTGACGATTTCCGGGTCAATGCCTCTTGTCTTTATAAGGTATGCCATTACCCGGCTTGGCTTAACATCATGGTCAGGTACAGTAAATATTTTTTCTTTCGGTAATTCTTTCTTTACCTTTGCAGGAGCTTTGTGGTCAAGACGAACCTGTTCTGACACTCCGTTCACAACGTTCTTGGCAATAAAGTCAAGCGCCTGCTCTCTGCTGCAGCCCAGCTTATCTATTACAAGGTCGATTGAAAAACCGTGCTTCCCGTCCGAGAACCTATACCAGTTGTTGCCCTCGCGGTAAATGCACAGTCCCTGTTCGTCTTTCATTTTCCAGGCTTTCTGGTCGCTGGCTCTTTCGTTTATTTCCATACCAAGCGCAAGAGCCACATCAATGCATGGAGCATTGGTCAGACGGTAGTAATCGTCCTTAGTGTACTTATATTTTGCCATATGTACATTCACCTTTCTACTTTGGTGCCTCATCGTGATGCACCTGCTCTCAATCGTGATTGTTGCGGTTTTCTAAGAATGCTGCTTTCATTTCGTCAAGGCTTACATTAAGAACCTGACATATGTCGATGATGATTTCAAAGCGCGGATTCTGGTTATCTCCGTTTTCGATGCCGTGCAGTGAGGAAACCGGATGTCCGGACAGCTTTGCAAGTTTGGCTAATGACAAACCCATTTCTTTCCGCTTCTGAGCAATAAATTGTCCGAACATATTGACACCCCTTTCGTTTTGTGGTACAATGTCTTTAATGGAACAGTCTGACATTTCAGATTTTTGCTCTTGACTGATAAGTTCACCTATCAAGCGTTTGTAAGCACGGAAATTGTCTATCAAAGTATTATTTCCTCTGACTATTTCCAGAAAACATCTGGTAAGTTTGATAACAATTATGATAAACAGAACAACTGATGCAATGGTTGATATTATTTGCTTTATATAAATAGGTTCAAATACGGAATAGGCTTCTATCTGAAAAAGCGCTGACAAAATAAGTAATCCAATCAATGAAGCAGAAACCCAGTACATAAATGCAATGCATAGCAACTTTATCCACTTAAAACAAGTAGATCTTGGTAGTGTGTCAAATTCAATCATGCTCCAAATAGCGGAATGAAGAATAGATGCGATTATAATAATATGACTCCAAAATATACCATCAGCAGATATGTTCATTCCGGTATTGTTATATACTGACAAAAACATTAAATCACCTCTTGATTCACAAAATAAGGAGAAACGTACATGAGTAATAATTCACCAGAAACACACATAAGTTCTAGCGAGATTAATGGAAAAGCAAAATCTGCCTTGAAAAAGTTAAATAAAGTTGTAAAGAACTACAAGGAGTTAGGCTTAACAATGTGCGCCATTGTTGGTACAGTGGTCACTTGTTATTGGAACTTGCTTTGCGAGGTTTATTATAAAGGGTATTCCGTTGGATTGGGAATTGATATTCGATTTATTGAAAAAGATAGTCAAGGGCTGTTTATATCAATATTAATATTTCTAAGTAGTTCTTTATTTCTTTTACCTGGAATAAGGGAAATGGATAAACGATTGGATAAGAATATGAACAGTCCATTGAGAGCTCTGAGGTCTTTTTTCATTTCGTTATCTCTTATTTTTTTAACCCTTGTGGTAATTGGCTTTGCTTTAATGCTAACTAAGGGTGTAATTTCAGTAGAAATATTATTCTTGCCATTTGTCATATTGACACTTCTCTCAATTTCGAGCGTTGTGTATTTCATCCAATTTATCTGTTTGCTTTTTGAATTTATTGTAAAAATAATAAAGGAACTTAAAAAAACGGAATGCAATAATAGTCAACAACAGAATAATGACGAGTCTAATTCCACTGTAGCTCCTCCAAATATAAGTCAGCCTCGCAACACCTGGGGTAAATTGATTTTAGCAGCACTCCTTATTTCTATATTATTTGTGCCTGTCTCATATTGGTTTGGCTGGCAACAAGCTTCACAAAAAGAATATTTCGATTTTATCGTTGATAAATACACTGACGAAATCAGCGTCAACAATTCACCCGGTTTCAATCTGATTTTATCACAGAATTCTGAATACTATTGTCTCTCAGGATACACTATATCAAAAGACGATGGAAAAGAAGTTATAAAGATTTTTCCAGACTATCAAACCATAATCCCGAAAAGCGATGATGAAAGTGTCATAATAATCAGAAAGCATTTTGTGAATGCTGGAAAGGAATCGTGTGTGACATATACATAATTTGCTTCTTACATTTCACATTCCGGCTCATCTTCCTCGTCCTCTTCGTTTTCCGGGACAGAAACATCATACACATCTATATCCGGAAGCGGACGTCCGGCAGAAGAACAACTGAATTGGAAGAAGCCATCATCAAGCTGCTTCCCCTCGGTGATTTCATAGAAATTACTCTGTAGATAAGCTCTGGCTTCGTCCAGGCTGTTTGCATAAAGCAGAACAGCCATAGGATTGCTGCTGTGGGGACGATAAAGTTCATCAGATCTGCTGTGCAGGCAGTGATAAAAAATATCAGCCGGATCATGTTCAGGGTTCCGGCTGAATTTATATAGTTCATCAAGCTGACGATTGTAAAGCGTTATATCATCGAATGCACCGGACTGATATAAAATCGAGACATTACCAGGGAGGGCAAATATTGTTTCCTGGTATTTTTCTTTCGGTACTTCTCTCGGAGAAAGCCCCAGTTCACGCATTTTCTCAGCGCGGTCTAATGTACTCTGCCAGGCTTCTTCTTTGTCGGTACACATGATAGCCAACTCGACACGGTATCCCTTTTCTTTGAGATCGCCGCAGGTTTTTAAGGGAACATCAGCGCGGCGGCAGGTTCCTTCAATCACAAGGTTATATCCCTCATCGCTGAGTTTTTCGATCATTGCGTTTGTAATGTTGTTCGCAAAGGACTGAGTGATGTTCGCAGCGTCCTTACCGTAAATCTTCTGAATCATCTCATAGTTAGGATGCTCGCGGCGGAACAGATCGCCGTCAATTGAAACAATGTTCCCGATTTCAGCAGACAGGTACTCATGTATCGAAGATTTGCCGGATCCTCCCTGACCTCCTAACAAAAAAGCAGTCGGTGATTTGACCGGCTGCTTTCCGTATGTAAGGGCTTCATAAAACCTCATAAAAGCCCTGTTAAAATCTTCAACAGAATATTCAGAATAATCTTTCATAAAACCTCCGAAAAAGAAAAGGACAAATGAATTTCATTTGTCCCTGTACTATTCTTATGAGCAGTGTTATCTGTGCGGCAGCGGTGTAGCGTCCTTTATGATCCTGTCAATTTCTACAAGACGAACCTCATGCTTGTTCAGCACCTCGCGAGTATCGGAGAGCGAGAAACTCCTCTTTATCTCCTGAGCTTCGTCCTCCAGCTTCTTTATTTCTTCGGGAATTGCCTTATCCGTGTACACATAGTTTCTTGTGACAAAGCTGCTTATATGCGATACAAACTCCTTCAGAACCTCGTGAGTCTGGGTAATCTGATATCGCATAAGAGGCAAGTTATTTCTTGAGGAATCATACGGATTGTCTGTTAACATTGGTTAGCCCTCCTTGTATTAAGTGATGTACTATCTATATTTTACTTCGAATAATGCCGTTTGTCAAGGTCAATTCAGAAACAAATTACTGCCTCACCGTGAGGCACCTATGGAGCAGCCATCAAGTAGTTACCTCTCTTGCTGCGTATAAGCGGTTTGATAAACTCAAACCGCAATAATCTTATCACATTTCACATTCGTCTTCGTCAGAATTTTCTGATTCAGCTTCAGACTGGGAATACTGTTCCGGGAGAATCTGGCGCATTCTCTCAGCCGCACGTTCAAACATATCAAGCCGCGCCTGCTGTTCGGTACTTATGTCATAATGTCCCCAGTAATAATTGTTGCCGTCTGAGCACTCCCATGTCGCGTAATTGATTCCATAGGAACTTTCGCGGCGTCCCATGACTATTTCTGTCTTGTTACTGAGGCGCACTGATTCAATCACGGTAAAGCCGCCGTCAACTGTTCTTGGCGTCAAGCTGCTCATCTTTCAAACCTCCATTTCATAATCGTTGAAATCAACCATGACAGTCCGTTCTTCAAGCTGGTCTGCATATTCAAGCGCTGCACTGAGGTGCGCCATGATGTCGCCGCAGAATTCGTCCGGGAGCCGTTCAGAATCAACGTCCGACTGCCCGATGACATAATAGCTTATCTCGGCACGGACGGTATCGTCATGGCTGAAGTCCTCGTCAAACTGACTGAGTATTCCAAGCTCATCAAGCTCATCAGCGCTCTCTACATACGCTCCGGTAACGTAAATCTCCGAATCCAGAGAAACAACGCTGAAAGTGTATGAGTGACTTTGCAAACCGAGCTTTTCTATAAGCTCTGAAAGTTCGGATTTTTCATCTTTAGGAATTTCGGTCGGCTCCGCAGCGCTGAATGCTTCGTTGATTTCGGCTTCCAGGCGGTCAGCTTCCTCACGCTTTGTCTGGAGCTTCTGCATCAGAAAAGACTTGATATTGTCAAAACCGCGCTGGCTGAAAGCAATGTACTGTGATCCGCTGACGTTTACAAAACGAATAAACTGATAGCCTCTGGTATTCTTCAGGTAATTTAAATACGCCTCGAAATACTCATCGTTGCTATATATAACAAAACCGCGGTCCTTGATTTCAGAATCGCGGTTTCCAAATAGTCCGGACACATCATTGTACTCATCATATTCGCAGTCAGAAACAGCTGCCGGAACGCCAGCACCATGAAATCTCATAAGCGAATACGCCGCGCCAAGCGGGATTTTGCTCATCTCGTTCAGCTTGAACTGCCTGCCTTTTTCGTGGCGTGTTATTGTGTCCCTGTCAAAGTCGATATCGTATGTAATTAAGCCATTCCGCTTATCGCGAGTATAATTATCATCACTGAGCTGATTATTTCTATCAAGGCTCATGAGTGCTTCGTAAGGGTTTTCATTGGAATACAGTGCTGTAAGGAATGACTTCAAGTTCATAGTCCAGTTGGAATAGCAGTGTTTCTCACCATTCTGTTTTATGCGGAATTCAATGCTCATAATCACATCTCCATTTCTTCGTTTTCGTCGTCGGAATAATCGCTCATGACCGCTTCATCATGCGGTTTGTCGGCAACCTCCAGTTCGGCGTTTATCTGAGCCTGGCGTTCCAGACCGGCACGGAGCTGTTCCTCATACTGGAACGGCTTGCCGTACTGCTCCTTTGCGTTTGAAAGCTGCTTTTTTGCTTGCTCCAGCTCAGCATTAAGTCCGTGGATCTGCTCCGGAATGCGCTCGTACAGATTACACAGCCTTGTCACGCCGCCAAGCCCGCTCATTGAGTAATCGCAGGTGTAATGCCCGTTCGCCTTCAGCGACAGCGACACCAGAGCGCCCTGGTGCATAAGCACGATTTTGAAATCGTTCAGCTCGCCGACTGCTCTGGATTTGTACTCCTGATAATCGTCGGACATCATGTATTTTGTGACCAGCGCCGCCAGCTCGTCGCCGGCTTTGGAGCGCTCAACAAAAGTTCTGCCGCCAAGCGTCATGCGGAAGTTATCTTCCGTTATCGGCGGCGCTGCGGAAATCAGCTCGATATCCTTTTTCGTCCACTCAATCATTTTTCCTTTCCGGTAAATCAAGTCCGGATATCTATTGCTGATATCGTATTCGAACGAACGCTGCTGCTGATAATAATTCGCCTGCAATAATTTCAGACGGTTCACCTCGTTATCCACCGTCATTTTCTCGGCTATCAGGGGATTGCCGGTCGTTGCGGCTTTCATCTCGGCGAACGTCAGCGCGGTGTCGTCAATATCCTCGCAGGTTCGCGCGGCTGGCTTGCCGGACATTATCTGCGAGATTATCTGCTGTTTCTTCTCGAGTATCTGCCAGCGGTAATTATCGAAGGTACCTTTTGTTGAGTAGTACCCTATGTAGACCTCGGAATTTTCGTTGCCCTGGCGTATTCCGCGGCCGTTTCTCTGCTCGATATCTGTTGGACTTACTTAACGGAACATAGGGACAACCGATATTTCGACAAACAATAACCCCGCCGCAGATGCAAGCGCATAAGCGGCGGGGTTGCTATATATTCAGTTACCTTTTACCCATGATAGATATGGGATTGAATATCAATACACGCTACTGCTGTAAAATCCGAAAATAATCCAGATACCATTATCCAGAACTAATGCGTTGAGCTATTAGGCTTTTACATTTGTGGCGATTTTGCATATGATTGATTTAATTATCAATTGCACATAGAAATAATTAGTCAGCAACTTTTATTGTACGTATCCATTCTCCATTTGTTTTTTCAAGGATAATTGATACGTCAACCTCTTTGGCTGCTGCACCTACATTTCCAAGCTTTGTTTTTATAATCAATTTTTCTGCTGTTTTTTCAACGAGGTAAACAGGATAGAACTGATATTTTGCATCATGAAGCAGCCTGTCTGAATTAGGCGTGACTTGATATTCAACATCAACAAGCATGTCAAAGTTTATACCGTAATTGCGTGCTATCTCACGCAAACAGTACACGCTACAAAAACCATTTTTAGGCATATTTGGCTGAATATCGGCTTTTTCATACAGACCTACTTTTTTGGTGTTGTCAAACGCATACAACCAGTTTTCAGCTAACGATGTATAATACATATTATTAGGCTCATCGGTGTCAATCCAAAACAACATTCTATCTGCGCTACCTTGTATATCAAAAGCAAACGTCGTATCATTTACCTTGTAAAAGTTGTTGAAATAAAAGACATGATTGTTGACAAGAAAATCCATTTCCGAATCATCAATGATAATCTTCTCAGCAAAACCGGAGTCAGCTTCGTGCCATACACCAAAAAAATACTCCCTAAAGGCATCATATTCATTTAGTATCTGCCAAGAGTCAATATAGACGATAGTATTGTCTTCTTTATCTTTTTGAACATCAATCAACTCAAGCGCATCATCGCCAGTTGTTACAGTGCTTGTGTTTTGAATACTTGATGAACATGCAGAAAAAGCAGATAAAAATGCCAGGAAAGCTAAAAAAATACATATTTTTTTCACAGTATACCCCTACCTTCATCGAAATGTTCCAGACCCAATTTACTTAAATGTAAACATAGGATATGTATAATCACCAAATTGAGAAGTATCATAAGGATAACTTGCTTTAAATGCGGCAAGTGTTGTAGGCACCGGTGTCGAATGCCAAGAATCAATTACTATGAAGTCACTGTCTGTCGTTCCATTTCCGCTGTATGCAACTACCAACACGAAATGGTCGGTAGTACCACTATTGCCAGAAACGACCACAGGTTTTGCTACTTCAAGCTCACATTTCATATCATCTAAGCTATAGTTCTGAATATCCGTAAATGTGCGCCAAAGCGCAGAACCGCTGGAATTAATATACCCATTCGCTACTCTGTTGTTAAAAAATGTATTTACATTTTCGGTTGAATGGTATAAGTTGTAACAACCTGACATAATAGCATAAGCAAGACAAGGTCCCGATGCATTCTGTGCAAACCTCGGTACTTTACCACGAACACCTGTAGTCCAGCATGATTGGTAGTACCACTTATCAAAACCATCACTTAACGATGTTTTAGCAGTGTTCGATGTAGAACCCATATTTATCATCGTTTCTGAAAAGGGGGCTGAATAAGAGAAAAAATTAAGTGATTGGATTTCATCCGTTGTCAAAGTGCCGATAGCTTTTGCATATACACTCTCAACCTTTTCATCGCCATTGGGAATGATTACAATGATAGTACCACTACCTATTCCCACTGTAGGTGTTCCGGCGTTAACAAAATCAAATGCTTCTTCGTATGTACACGAACGCCATAAAGTGAAATTGTTACTTGATAACTGTTCCAAAATGCCATTATAATCGCCATAGGGGAAATTTACAAAACACTTATCAAGCATATCACGCACAACAGAAATATTATCATCATTCTGACTGACAGTTTTTATGCCGTCGATTATTGTAGTTCTGTATTCTAACTGTGTCATAAGGTTATCCTCCTTCACATAAGCGTTTTGAAAAGATGTAACGATCTCTTCTAACCGCTAATTTCTGCCGTAGTTCATCGTCCATAAAGTCCAATAAGCCTACCACTCCGCTGCAACGTAAACAACTTTGTCCCATACTCATCATCAAGGGTGGCGACATATTGAATATATTGTCCTTATCTTCACCCCAATGAGCATAGCAGTATCCCTGTACACCCGATGAGCCAACAATGGTCCAATGCTTAAAGAATGTGTTTATTTTCGTTTCGTATTGATTAGGCTTATCCACAAACGTTGGGTCGCCAAAGCGTTTATACGGTATACATTTGTAAGGAATGGCGTTTCGATGACAATACTGAGCTTTTTCTCTCCAACAATCATCAGGGTTTTGGGTGATAAGCATTACATCACAATATATAGGCGGATTATTTATTGTAGTCTGTTTATGCCACCCAGCCAATCGAATGAAATTCTCGCATTTATATATCGGTAAAGTGCCATTCGTTCTTATTATACCGTAATACCCCATTGAATTAAGTGTGCTGATTAATTCGTTGATACCTTTGTATAATCCTGGTTCCCCCCCGCTTATTTCCAAAAACCATTCATAAGGATTAAGATATTTATCCATCCATTTTAGTATCATGCTATTGGTTAAGCGGTTTCGTTCATCATCAATGGGGTATGTCCATTGTTTATTTGGACAATGCTCACATCTTAAATTGCACGATGATATAGGGTTTAGTGTTAATAAATTAATAACAATCCCTCCCAACAAGTTCTGCGAAGATGACTAGCATCTGCATCATCATGTAACGTTGAGAAAACCATTTTATTTCAGTAACAAATCTCATCTCCCATCTCCTAAAGTATAGGTTTTGCTTTATCCTACTGTTTTTTCATCGCTGTAAACCGTGATTTTTTCGGTATCGCCGCTTGAACTCTTTAGCGTGAAAACGGATTTCAGCCGATATGTACCGCTGTCAAGCCCGGATTTTGTGTTGGACAATCTTATGGTGTCTGAATATACAGTCTTTGTCCAACTTGCGCCGTCAACTTCATTCCATATCCACAGACCCCAGTGCTTTTCAAGCGTATGCTCTACTGTGATTTGAGTAACGCCCGCCATTCCATTGCACAAACTTTTGCAGTCAGCAGTTGATGATGTAATTGTTAAATAGTTTTCTGTTTTCGCTGCATATTCATAAGCCGGCGAAACTAAATCTGTTACAATTTGAGTTTCATCAACAGCAAAAGCAGAAACACTTACAACAGGATATATCATCATAAACGATATAAATGCGGCAAGCATTTTTCTTATCTGCATTGGTATTCCCCACTTCACAAGTACTCGAAGTTTTTATCCTTCTATATACTACGTTCCTTTTTAAAGTGAAAAGGGGACATATTTTTACAAAAAAGTTTTAAAATCCATCAATTTCGTTAGAAATAGCCAAATCTCGCAGCTCATTATTATCAAAATTGCCAAATAGTTCAAGTATGTAATCCTCATTATCCCAAATTACCGTTGAACTAACTCCATATGCGTTAATATATTCTATATAAATAGCATTGCAGCTATTAACTTTCGTTTCTTGTAAATCATATCCTTCCGTGTTGATATGTGGATGAAATTTGCTTTTTACAGTTTGCTGGAAAGCCAGTGTTTGATTTTCGGAGTTTTTGTACAAAGAATACACATAGATATCATTTGCCTCATACTCACACAATTCAAATCCTTCCGGCACAACTGAAAGCATATATTGTTCTTCAATTACAGACGGACTGCCTCCGACATCGAAGGCAAAAATCCGTGTATTATCGTTGTAAACCGTACCTCTAAATCCGCTTGAAACGAAAACAATAACGCTACCTGTAACAAAAGCCAGAAGAACAACAATAATTACCGCCAAAATAATACGTTTTCTTAAACTTATCTGTCTGCCGGTCACGGTTTTCATTGGTTGATTATTTATTGACATTCTGTTTTCGGCAAAAATGCGGAACGCTTTTTTCATTTTTCTGTTATGCTTTGAAGACAACTTGGGAATGGGCATTTGTTCAACAGCAGCAAATTCTCTCTCATAGTACATAGACATTAAATCGCCGATAGAATAACACTTATTCATCATTCAAACCCTCCATATACTCTCTGATTTGTTTCATTCCCCTTGCCACTCTTTTCTTTGCAGCGTCTTGTGATATTCCAAGTGTTTTGGCAATATCTCCGTTCTTCAAGCCAAGGTGCATTTTCAGGTAAACAGCAGCTTTTGTTGCTTCGGGAAGAGTTCCGATAAATTCCAACAATTTGTCACAAGAATAGTTGCTTAACATCATATCTTCAACCGATATTTGCTCATCAATGATTGTATCATCAAGAACAATTTCATTCTCGGAAACCTTATGTTTTTTGTCCCGCATTTTGTATGCGGTATTTCTAATTATAACATTTATGTATGATATTCGTTTATTCACGGCAACATCAAAGAATGGTCCGGGATTTTTAGCGATAGCCAGAAATGCTTCCTGTATTGTGTCCTCGGCGTCCTGCTTGTTGTGAAGGTGCTGAAAGGCAATGTTATAAAAGTTTGATACATTTTGTTCATAAATCTCGGATAATTCGTTGCGCTGTTCCTCGCTTTCCAGAACAGCCAAAGCGGCGGAAATCATATAATCACTCCATTCAATTTGCGTTTTTTTGATACCATATTATCACACAACGAGTCAAATGTCAAGCAAAATCGTTGTGATTGCTTTACACTATTTATTGATTATTAGATTGTCCTAGCGATAATATCTCTCGGTGCTACTACCTTAGCTGTTTAGTATGCACTGCAAGAAATACTCTCTGAAACTGAATTTTGCCCTCCCAATGTTCACCCAAACACCGAGAGGGCATTTTCTTTTTCAACTCTGCAATCACTCGTACTGCTTATTGCGCTCATCATAATATTTCGCATTCGACTTAGTATTCTCGGTAACCTGATTAAGCAAAAACTGCATATACGCCGCAATGAGTATCTCATCCTTCTTCTCATCGCCCGTGTGGATAATCTCCGTCCATTCGTCTTGAGTAAGTTCAACCTTGTCGAAGTACAGGAAAACTGCTCCGAGAATACTCTCCGCAAGTTCGCCATCGTCGTTCTCCTCGTGGCAGTAGAAGGCATAGTCCTGCTTGAGTTCGGAGAACAGATGATTGATTATGGACAGTTTGCCATAGTCCCTGTTCTTGACAAGCTCGGATAAATACTCAACGGCGGTGTCGGACAGTCCTGTGAAGTCGCAGACTGTTTTAGTTTTGCCTTTCGTTGCGGTTGTGTTTGTCTTGCCGATAAGGTAGTCCGCCGATACATTCAGCACATCGGCAATCCTCGAAAGTATTTCAATGTCGGGCATACGGTTATTGTTCTCGTAGTAACCGACCGTACTTTTTGAAATCCCGACTGCCTCGGCAAACTGTTCAATCGTGTAACCGTTTGCTTTTCGTAATTCTTTTAGCCGTTTCCCGAATACCTCGACACAGGTGTTTTTGCTTTCCATAACGCAAAATTTCCTCCTCTTTTGAATATAAAAAGACTATATTTGTGGAATTGCGAGAAATATCCCACAAATGCCTTGACAACGTGATTTCGAAATGCTATAATCAGTATCACAACCACGAAATCAATCTTTATTATCATAATACCACGATAATGATGATTTGTCAAGTGGATATTTCATATAATGGGGAGGTGAAATAATGATTAAGAAGAACACAGATATTCGCAAAGCCGCAAAGGAAAGCGGCGTGTTCCTGTGGGAAATCGCGGATAAACTCGGAGTATCAGAACCTACGGTTAACAGGTATCTTCGTAAGGAAATGTCCGACAGCCAAAAGGCAAAATTCTTTGCGGCAATAGAGCAGGTAAAGCTCGAACATCAGGCAGAAACAGCGAACGACTAAAGGCGGCGCACGGCAGAATATCGGATTAGTGGACAACGCATTTGTTGCATATCTGAAAAAAGAATGTTGGGGTTGATTGTTGCTTGCTAAGCACTGCCGTGTGCATTTTCTTTTTCAGCTTTGAAAGGAGTAACAATGATTTCCTACGCGCCTTTTTGGAAAACACTTAAAAGCAGATACACCACATCAACATACGAACTGATTAAACACGACGGTATCAGCAGTAGCACGATACACCGACTGCGGCACAATCTGCCTGTTGACACGAAAACGCTCGACAAACTTTGCACGGCTCTCTACTGCTCAATCAGCGATATTGTTGAACACATACCCGACAGAAAATAATCGACTGAATGACTACGCACCTCGTCAACGCAGAAACAGAGCATACTCAACGAAACGACTATGCTCCTGACAAAAACTGAAAAGTGCGTACTCGTCAGAGCGACTATGCACCCGACAGGAGCGGAAAACGTGCGTAGTTGACACAGCGACTACACAGCCGATTTTCAATCAACAAAACCGTTTCGGTTCGTGAGCATTTTGCTCAAACTCTTTGCAGGAGTGTTTATAATACCCTGCAAACAAAGATGATGATTGCGGCTATAATGAGGGGTTTTAGAGGAGAACGCTTGCGTTCTCACGCTAACAGCAGACTATTTTGTAAATCGAAGATTGACAAAATAGGTAATGCGTTTTACCCGTTTTGCAAACACTTGAAAAGGTGAATTTAATGAAGATGATTGGATATAAACAAAGCCATAATTATGGTGATGATTACAGGAACACCACACTAATGAAAGTTGCAGAAAGGAGAATTTATTATGAGCGAAACACCCAAGCATTTATCGGTTTCATTCCGAGTGGACAACGGCTGTGTTGAACATAACAACCGAAATTTCTTCTCGGACAACGTGGATAAAAACCGAACTCCCGACAACATAACTTACGTTCGCCGTGATTTGCGTGAACTCTATCACGAACTTTTTGATGAGGCATTAGCCGAATACAATTCTCGGCAAACCCGCTCGGACAGGAAAATTCCCGACTACTACGAACACATCAGGCTCGGCAAAAAAGAGAAACTCTTTCAAGAAATAATCGTGATGTTTGGCAATTCTGAGAACTGCGGCGTTGGTTCGGAGAATTGGGAAACGGCGAAACAACTGCTCGATGAATATATGCGTGATTTTGAAAAACGCAATCCGAACCTCAAGGTTTTCAATGCGGTAATGCACTTGGACGAGGCAACTCCACATCTACACATTAATTTTGTCCCCGTGTGCTACGGACAAAGGCAGGGTCTGTCAACTCGTGTTTCAATGAAACGTGCAATTCAGCAAATGGGATTTTCGGCGAACGGAAAGAGGGAAACCGAAATTATTTTGTGGGGAAACTCCGAGCGAAATGCCCTGACCGATGTCCTGAATAACCACCACATCGCACGAAAAGTTGTCGGTGTATTCCACGACCACAAAACCGTTGAGGAGTACAGGCGATACGCAGATATTTTGGGTGCTGCCAACGCCCGTGTGAATGCGCTGAGAGCACAACCGCCCGAAAATTTATCTAATGAAGATGTCGGCGAAATCATAAATCAGAACGACCGACTGCGGACAATGGTTACGGAAACGAACGGCGAAATGGTAAAGTATCGCAACAGGAGTCAGGCGCAGTTCCTGCCCGTGGAGATTTACAACGATGAAAAACGGCAGTATATAATCGAACAGCTCACAAACATTAACTGCCCGTTTGTTGAAGAAGACACCACGATTTATGTTCCCGATTATTACGAGAAATCCGTGCTGAAAGCTGCCGCCGCTTTTAAGCCTATGAACAATCAGACGGTGCGTGATAGGTTGAAATTCTATATTGACAGGCTGATTTACTCGGCGAACAGCTTTGATGAATTGTTATCCTTGCTGGAAAAGCAAGGCTACGCAATCAAGCGGAACAAGTACACCGCAGTTAAGCCGCCGTATGCGCAAAGATTTTTGCGACTGCGTTCTTTGGGCGGGGACTACACCGAGGCTGCTCTTAAAAAGAGAATAAAGGAACGCAACGAAATCCCCAACGAGTTCAAACGTATGCAAGAACGATATGCAAGCGAACTGCAACAGCCTTTCTATTATGCAATTAACACAAATATATCACTTGTGCGGAATTTTCGCATTACGCCCACAAAGCAGGACAATCAATACCCGTATAGTTTCACAAATGACTGCACGATTGAACGGCTGACAAGCTGCTTGGGAACGCTATCGGAGTTCAACATCAACAGCCGAAGCGAGCTTTACAAGGCTTCCGAGCGTTTGCAGGAGCAGATTGAGAATTGCGCCGATGAGAACGAGAGTGTTGATTTGAAAATTCAGTATGCCAAAATCTATTCGACAATTCGGACTTATGAGGAAATTGTTGACGGAAACTATATCGACAATCTCCTAAAAGCCGAGCGTGAGCGAACCGAGGCAGAACAGAAAAAAGAAAACGCTCCCGAACAGCCGATTAAACCGACAATAAACCGCAAAATGCACAGAAGATAAGGAGGTTAATTTTGAAGAAACAGAATACCAAAATCGTAGTAATTCCGCATTACAGCGGCTCTCAGAAACCCTCCGAGGTTTTAAAACGAGTAATCACCGACCAAATCGAAAAGAAACTGAACAAGAATGAAAACAAGCCAAACAATGCCGCAAATTAAGAGAAATTACACCCAAAAAGCACTTGAAATAAACGGATAATTGATGTATAATGATGATAGTCGAAATCGGTTGTCCGTGCATTAAAGGAGGTTAAAATGACAAACGGACAGACCCGATACAACACAGCATTATATCTTCGTTTATCCAAAGACGACGGAACGGACAGCGAAAGCTCGTCAATTCAGACCCAAAAAGAAATGCTCACACGTTACTGCCGTGAAAACGGCTTTGCAATCAGCGAAATCTACGTTGATGACGGCTGGAGCGGAACGAACAGCAACCGACCGAGTTTTCAGCGTATGCTCTCGGACATTGAGGACGGGAAAATTAACTGCGTTATCACAAAAGACCTGTCCCGACTTGGGCGAAATTACCTTGAAACAGGCGGCTACACGGAGGTTTACTTCCCCGAACACAACGTTCGTTACATAGCCGTTACGGACGGCGTAGACACGGCAAAAGGCTCTACAATGGACATCACGCCGTTCAAAAATCTGCTCAACGATATGTACGCACAGGACATCTCAAAAAAGATAAAATCATCATTGTTGACGCGGCAGAAACAGGGCAAGTTTATCGGCGTAAAAGCGCCTTACGGCTATGTGAAAGACCCTGCCGACAAAAATCACTTGCTGATTGATGAACGCTTTGCGCCGACCGTTCGGTACATTTTCCAAATGGCAAAGGACGGCGTGGGAATGGTGCAGATTGCAAGGCGGCTTACGGCTGAAAAAATCCCCCGTCCCGTGGTTGCTGCCGCTGAAAAATTCGAGTGCTATGACAGGTATATTACCACCGACGAGAGCGCATACAAATGGTCAATGGGTTCGGTTCGGGAAATACTTCGCAACCCTGTTTACAAGGGCGCAGTTCGTGGGCAGAAACGTCCGACAATCTCGCTTAAAAGCAACAAACGGAAATCAAGAGCAACTTCGGGTACTTTTGTGGTGGAAAATATGCACGAGCCGATAATTCCTCCCGAAGAATGGGAGCCTGTACAGCGTTTGATTACAAGCCGCAAAAAGGCGAGAAAAACCGACAGACCTTATGACAACATCTTTTCGGGACTGGTGAAATGCGCCGACTGCGGCTATGCGCTCTCCGTTTCAAAGGCAAACCGCACTTGGAACTCGGACAACATTATTGCAAATTACGATTATCAGTGCAACAACTATCGTATGGAAGGAAAAGCCGTCTGCACACAGCACAGGATATCTGCTTTGAGCCTTTACAATGCGGTTTTAGAGGACATCAGGCGGCTTGCGAGTGAGGCACTTGATGATGACAGGCAGATGATTTCTTCAATCGCAGAACGGCTCGGAAAGAACGAAAAAGACAGCGTTCGACAGGCGGAACGTGAGCTAAAAAAGGCAGCCAAACGGCTTGCGGAACTCGACAAACTTTTCGCAAAACTCTACGAGGAACACGTCAACGGCAAGGTGAGCGAACGCAATTACAATGCGCTTTCGGCAACCTACGAAACCGAGCAGACAGAATTGGAAAGCAAAATCGCCGAACTGAATGAAACTATTAAGGCGAACCGTGAATACGGCGAAAATGCCGAGAATTTCGTGGATTTAATCAAGCAATACGCAGACATTGACGAACTCACGCAAGCACTTCTGAACACGCTTATAGAGCGGATTGAGGTTCACGAACCTGAAGATGTTGACGGTGAGCGTATTCAGAAACTTGATGTTTACTATAAGTTCGTCGGCAGGCTTGATTGATGATTTTGATGATGAAATTTGACAGGAAGTTCCGTTGAATGGGTTCAACTTCCGAGGGACGGTATGGGGCGTCAAGGTGGTGCAGGGCAGAGAGCTTCCGCTGGATATTCACGCCGGTTCCGAGCTTTCCGGTCGAGCCGATAATGATTTTTATTTCGGCATTATTCACCTTTTCGAACATGGCAAGGCGCTGTTTGTCATTCGCGGCATCATGCACGAAAGCTATTTCATTTTCGGCAAATTCGCCTGACCTCACCAGCCTGTCCCGAAGCGCCTGATATACCGAGAATGAGTCTTTTTTAGGCGTATTCGTGTCGCAGAAAACCGCCTGCGCCGTGCCGGGATTTGCCTTGTTTATCCCGATTATTTTTTCGGCGCAGAGGGCAACCTTTCCGCCGTCATATTCCTCGGCTTCCGGGTCGATAATGCGGGCGTCCAGCGCGACTTTGGTCATGTAGGTGCAGACGGCGAGCATATTATCCTCGTCCGGCTGTACCATTTTCGCCTCGATTCTCCGTGCGCGCTCGATTCCAGCATCGGTCTGCAATTCCTGCTCCGGGGACTTTTCGCAGATTATCATTTCCGGTTTTCCGTTCTGGATTTCCGGCAGTTTGAGGTTCATATCCGCAGTTTTGGCGATATCGAACACCTCGCCGAACAGATTGCAAAGCTCGTTCAGATTGACGAAATTAGAAAATCTCGTCCGCGGACGGAATCCGTCACCGCTGGGCTTGACCTCGATAGACTGGGTAATCACGCCGAAAACGGAAGCCCAATTATCAAAGTAGCCGATATTCATATCGTCCAGCGTCTGCTTTTGCAAAAGGTACTGCCACACAAACAGTTCGGTTATGGAGTTGCTGATCGGTGTTCCCGTGGCGAAAACCACACCGCCGCCGTTATGAAGCTCCTGCAAATAGCGGCATTTCATCTCCATATCGAACGCCTTTTGAGAATTCGCATTTGCATTCACGCCGGCTACGTTGTTCATCTTGGAGAAAACGGCTAGGTTCTTGTAGTTATGCGCTTCGTCCACAAAAAGAAAATCACACCCGAGTTCCTCGAATGTGATGAAATCATCTTTCTTGAATGCGGCGCGCATTTTCTCGATTTTCTTTTCGATCTGCTTGCGCTGGCGCTCCAGAGCCTTGACCGTGAATCGCTCGCCCTTATCTGCTTTCGCCGCCTGTATCGCACTGGAGATTTCGGTCAGCTTCTCATCATACATCGCCTCCTGACGTTCAAGGGACAGCGGCATTTTTTCAAACTGCGACTGCGGAATGACAATCGCGTCGAAATTTCCGACGGATATCTTTGAAAGAAAACGCCGCCGCTGTGATTTTTCCATATCTTTCGACGTGGCTACAAGTATTTTTGCTTCCGGGAATAACCGCTGTAATTCCTCGCCGAACTGCGCCACGACCGCATTCGGCACGACATACATCGGCTTGGTGCAGGCTCCTATTGATTTGAGGTACATTCCCGCCGCGCCCATCGCCGCCGTCTTTCCTGCGCCGACTTCGTGCGCCATCATGCAGGTTCCGGTGGCGGCAATTCGCGCGATAACGTTTTTCTGGTGAGGGCGCAGGGAAAGATTCGGATTCATGCCGGGAATCGTGATATAATCGCCGTTGTAAGTCCTCGGCTTGATGTTGTTGAACAGCGCATTGAAACGGTCCTCAATAATCTGTATGCGGTCTTTATCCGCCATTACCCAATCGTGGAACGCCTGCTCGATTTTGTCCTGGCATTCACGCGCAAGAATGGTTTCCTTTGCGTTAAATACCCTTTCAGTTCTGCCGTCTGGAAGCTCCCGGTAATCGTTCACGATAGCGCGTTTCTGGTTCAGAAGAAGCTCCGTCAGCTCGTAGGCGTTGAGCCGTTTTGTGCCGTAGGTTTCAGTAGAAAGCACGTCCGACATTCCGCTTGAATTGGTCACTTTCCACTGGTTCATCTCCGGCGAATAATTTACGGTTATCTCCTTTGAATAGCCGCGCATATTCGGGCGGTGCCTCTGCCATTCCGGCGTCTGTAATGTTTCGTACACGAAATCCTGGAACATTTCCGGTTCGATGTAGATAGTTCCCACACGGAAGCCGATATCTTCGATCCCTATTCTCGGCGGCTGATTATCCAGCAGTGCGGTTACGTTGCGCTCATATTCCGGGTCGGTTTTGGCGGCTTCCTGAGCCAGAGCCAGCTTAGTGCGGACGTGTCCGGAGAGGTATTCCTCTGCGGTTTCCCAGCCGGAATACCTGCCGCCGGTGTTCTTCGCCGGATTGCAGTAAATATGCTCTCCAAGCTCCGAAATTACCGCGTCCTTGTCCTTTCCGCAGAGCTGAGAAATGTACTCCAGGTCTACCGTCTGCTTCAGATTTATCGAGAGGTGGAGCGCTTCAAGGGCGGTGTCAACGTGCGCCGGAACGCGGTCAACGTTTATCGTCCTCTCTGTAAAGATATCCGCTTTGGTAAACCGCTGTTTTCCGTTCGGGAGTTCCTCGACGTTTTCGATCGAGGTCAGCCGCGGTGCGCGGATATCGTCTGCAAATGCGCTGATATTTGTGCGGCTGTTGAGGTGTCCGTATTTCTTTATAAAACCGTCGTATGCGTTATTCAGGCGGCTTTGCAGCATTTTCAGCTCATCGTCGGAACACCCTTTCTTCTGCGCGGCGGTCACTTCGTTCAGCCGGTCGAGTATACCGCACATGGCTTTTATGCGCGGTTCGGAACTGCCTGTAAACGGCACTGCACTGCGGTTTTCCGCATAGTACAGCGAACCTCCGCTGACGTAATATGTGTACGGAGTCACGCCGTCCGGGATATCTCCGTATTCTTCTTTCGGTAATTCATCGTCTATGGTCGGCTCGGCGGAGAAATGTCCGTCAAGTCTGCCAATGGCTTCGGAAAGCCGTTCGGCGGTTTTGCCGTCAGACTTTATCGTGCGCGTGTTTCCGTATCTCCCCGAAACGATTTCCGGAGTTCCAAGCACCATTTCGGGATTCTGCCGGAAGTACCCATTTTCATGGAATACACTCGCACTCTCAAAAATGCGGTCCGTTTTTACCCAGTCCAGCTGACGGTCATGATTATGCTCAAGTTCAGATTTCTGAAAGAAAAGAATATCTGTGACCGTCTGAGTTCCGGCTGTGCGGAATGCGTCCTCCGGGAGCCTTACGCCACCGAGGAAATCCGCTTTTCCGGACAGCTCACGGCGGAATGAATCATCGTACTTATCCATAGTCCCGGCGGAGGTGATGAGCGCCATTATTCCGCCGGACTTCAGCTTGTCGATTGACTTTGCGAAGAAATAATCGTGGATAAGGTATTCGTCGTATTCCGGGTCGTAGGGCTTGAAATCCCCGAACGGCACGTTTCCGACAATTACAT